>JAEAME010000604.1_pt1 | contig 34601 bp, 29 predicted proteins | sample 8958731 | NCBI WGS metagenome assembly JAEAME01 (sample SAMN16933194, study PRJNA681113) | bioreactor sludge metagenome | isolation source: anerobic bioreactor sludge (Control) | place: India:Bengaluru | collected 2018-10-24
TCGGAAGGATTTTCAAAAGTCAGCGGCAAAATACCGTTGTTAATCAAGTTTGCCATATGGATCCTCGCAAAGGATATCGCCAGTACAGCCTTGACACCGAGAAAAAGCGGCACCAAAGCTGCGTGCTCCCTGCTCGACCCCTGACCGTAATTGGCTCCGCCGACAATGAATCCGCCGCCGTACTTCTTCGCTTTTTCGGGGAATTGCGGGTCGGAAGGTGTTAAACAATAATCCGCCAGATACGGGATATTGGAACGGTACGGCAGGAGTTTCGAATTCGACGGCATAATGTGATCCGTCGTGATGTTATCCTCCAGCTTCACCAGTGTTTTGCCCATAACGACATCCGTAAGTTCCGTATTCGTCGGAAACGGCTTGATATTCGGTCCGCGGACGACCTCCAAAGCCGATGCATCTTCGGGCGGGATGACCACCAGATTATCGTTGATCTGAAAATGATCGGGCATCGTTACGGTCGGCGGCGCTCCGAAATTCTCCGGATCTGTCACTTCGCCCCGTATCGCCGCGATCGCCGCGACCTCGGGACTGACCAGATAAACCTGAGCGGATGCCGTCCCGGAACGGGCATAGAAATTGCGATTATTCGTCCGTAAAGACACCGCATCCGTCTTGGGCGACTGTCCCATACCGATACAGGGCCCGCAAGAACATTCCAGAATACGCGCGCCGGCGGCGATCATATCCGCTAACGCCCCTGCTTCGGCCAACATATTCAGGACTTGCTTGGAGCCGGGTGAGATCACCAACGAAACATCCGGGTGAACGGTATGTCCCTTCAGAATCGCGGCGACTTTCAACATGTCGTGCAGAGACGAGTTGGTACAGGATCCGATACATACCTGATCGACCTTGAGTCCGGAAACCTCAGAAACGGGGACAACATTATCGGGCATATGCGGTTTGGCCAGCATCGGCCGAAGCTTAGAAAGATCAACAGAAATAACCTCGTCATACACGGCATCGGGATCCGCCGAAAGCGGCACGAACGCGTCCGCCCTTCCCTGTGCTTCCAGAAAGCGTCCGGTTACCCCGTCCGAAGGGAATATCGACGTCGTCGCGCCGAGTTCTGCACCCATGTTGGTGATGGTCGCGCGCTCCGGGACCGAAAGATAAGCCAAGGCATCGCCCGAGTATTCAATGATTTTGCCGACACCGCCCTTAACGGTCATGATACGCAAGACCTCGAGGATAATGTCCTTTGCCGTTGTCCAACGCGCCAGGCGCCCGGTCAACTCAACTTTACACATCCGCGGCATGCTTATGTAATAAGGGCCGCCGCCCATCGCGACAGCGACATCCAGGCCGCCCGCTCCGATCGCGAGCATTCCGATTCCTCCGCACGTCGGAGTGTGGCTGTCCGACCCGAGCAACGTCTGTCCGGGAACGCCGAAACGCTCGATATGGACCTGGTGGCAAACGCCGTTTCCGGGTCTCGAAAAACGGATCCCGTACTTGGCGGCAACCGTCTGGATATATTTGTGGTCGTCGGCGTTTTCGAAACCGGACTGAAGCATATTGTGATCGATGTACGCCACTGAAAGCTTCGTCTGTACGCGCGGTACTCCGATTGCCTCAAATTGCAAATATGCCATGGTACCGGTCGAATCCTGCGTGAGCGTCTGATCGATTCGGAAGGATATTTCATTTCCCGGGATCATCTCCCCGGAAAGCAAGTGCTCCTTGAGTATTTTTTGTGAAAGCGTGAAGCCCATAAAAATCATCCTCCGATTCGCTTATTAACTGTTAATTATCGTTTACGAACCGCGGTGTTGTCAATAAATGATCCTTTATGCGAAACGACGAATTCATAGCTTCATAAGGGTGCTTCAATCATGACCGTCATTCAAGCCCGCTATATTCCGAAACTTCGAGGATGATCCGATGAGTCCGCAATAATCCGCACATTTGAGGATTATCCCATGAGTCCGCACTATTGGGCATCGCTGAAGATTATCCGATTTGAATCTTCCCTTCGGGGAATACGCTTGAGTATTCCTTCGGCTCGCGGAGCGCAAGACTTACCGCGACGGTAATCGGACCGACTCTTCCGATAAACATGACCGGTACGAGACACATCTGTCCGAGCGTCGTAAGTTGCGGCGTAGAAGCGGATGAAACCCCGACCGTTCCGAATGCCGAAGCGGCTTCAAACAGGAGATCCAGGTATTCGAACCGCCCGGATTCCAACGAAGCGGATTCCGTGAACGTCAGCACGACCGACAAAAGAACAAGCAGTCCCAAAGCGAGAATAAATATGGACAGGGCGCGTTGCACCGCGACCCGCGCGATTTGATGTTTGCGGATGATGATATCCGTGCGACCCCTTATTTCGGAATATACGGAGAAAAGAAGAAGCGAAATAGTGGACACCTTGATACCGCCGCCTGTGGACGCTGAGCCGGCTCCGATAAACATCAACACGACGCAAAGAAGTTTCGTTCCGTCCAACATCGTCGTCATGTTGATTGAATTAAATCCGGCGGTTCGCATGGTGATCGATTGAAACATCGCCGCCATCGGTCGTTGCCAGGCCGGCAGAAGGCCCATCGCTCCCTCGCCTTTATTCGTCCATTCCGCGATAAGAATAAAAACCGTTCCCAAAACAATCAACGTCGCCGTCGCAATCAAAGTGATACGCGTATGAACCGTTATTTTTCGCGTCTTAATACAGGTGATCAGATCCCTCCAGACAATAAAGCCCAAACCGCCGGATACGATCAGAAACATCGTAGTAAAAAGGACGACCGGATTGCCCGAAAACGCCGTCAGGCTCGAGTACGGACCATAGTCCTTTCCCATCAAATCAAATCCGGCATTGCAAAAAGCGGATACGGATTGAAACCCGGCTTTCGCCATACCGTCGGCCCAACCGAAAAGCGGCACGTATTGTGTCGAAAAAATGATGAACCCCAAAAATTCAAAAATAAACGTCAATAACACGATCGAACGCAGTAAGGCGGGCAACTCCGTAAAAGAAAAACTTCCGGAGCTTTCCTGCGCAAGAACGCGCGTTCGAAGTCCCACTTTTCGACGAACCAAACTGATGAAAAAAGTCGAAATGGTAACCAGACCCAGACCGCCGATCTGAATCAGAGCGATGATCACGCCCCGCCCGAACGTCGTGAACGTCAAAGCAGTGTCAAATACCACCAGGCCGGTCACGCATGTGGCGGAAACGGTCGTGAAGAGCGCATCGGCAAACCCGATACTGTGCCCGTCTGAAGACGCGATCGGAAGCATTAACAGAATACATCCGATGATATCGACAAAAAGAAAACTCGTAATAATCATCCTCGCGGGCTTCGCAAGGAGCCATTTGAAAAGTTCCTGCGTTCTGCGTTTACGAATGAGCATGTTACTGGTGTACCATCTCTTTCCAGATCTGCTCGATGTTCTTTCTGTGGCAGACCAACACCATGAGCTGTCCGGCATGCATCACCGTATCGCCGCGGGGTGCGAGCATTTCACCCGAACTTGTATTCATAACAACGACTTTGGCGCCGGACGGAAAAGTATAGTCCGCAAGGGTCTGTTCGCATGCTTTCGATTTTGCGGACAGATTGAATTCAACGAGAATGTGATCCGACTCCTGAATCCGGTGCACAATCCGTAGGCCTTCGTAATCGATTTCCTGCTCGATCATCTCCGCCAGGATCTTGGTGCCGGAATACGACTTATCCACTCCGAAGCGCTTCATCACATCGAGGTTTCTCGGATTGTTAACGCGCGCGATCGCGATCGGGACGCCGCAATGACGTTTGGCGATCTGACACGCGATCAGGTTCGTCTCGTCCTTTCCGGTCAGCGCAACGATCATTTTGGCTCCGACACATGCCGGCGCGAGTACAGAATAAACCGATCCGTCCCCGTAGACGACTTCCGCGGACAGTTGGTTCGCAATCCGGCTCGCCGCCTTTTCGTTCTGCTCGATGATAACGACATCATGTTCCTGGACGAATTCTTTTATCAAATAGAAGGCGACCTTGCCGCCGCCGACGATCACAATCTTCATCGTTCGTGCCTCATTTCAGTTTCTCCGTCGCCAAAATGAGTTTATCCCCCTTTTCGATACGCATCCCGGGAACGGCCAACAGCAGATGTTCGTGACGAATGACCCCGAACACATGCCTTCCGTCCGTATCCTCCAATTCACGGATCTTTCCTCCGATCAGGTCCTCGGAGGGCTCGATCAGGCTGAAGCTGATCATATGCCCCAGGACGTTCTGCTCACAAAAACCGACCTTTTTTTCGACGGTTTGCTCGCCGAGTTCTCGAATGAACGCCTCAACGGTAAGTTCCGGCGAAGAGATCGTAACAAATCCGCTTCCGTCGAAGAGTTTATAGTCATCCGTATCAAAAACGCGTGTGATGACATGCTTAACATTAAACATTTCGCGGGCGATCTGAGACGCCATAAGGTTCTGGTTCTCATTCTCGCTGACCGCGCACACCGCGTCCGCCATCTCGATGCCGGCTTCCCGCAGAACTTCCAGATCGATGATTACTCCGTCGATGTATACGATATTGAGATTAATTTTCTCCACGACCGAAGAAGCCTCCGGATCCACAAGAACGACATCGTGCTCCTTTTCGATCAAACGTCGCACCAGAGCCAATCCTGCTCTGGATGCACCGAGAACTATGATTTGCACATTACCCTCCAGTAGCGCTGTTCGCTTCAGACCTGCCCTGATCAAGTATATACGAAAGAATCGCACATGCTGATGCGGCATTCAACGACTCCGCCGCACCGGGCATCGGTATTTTGATCATCATATCACATTCCCGAATACATTCCTCACCGATCCCTCTGGCTTCATTTCCGACTACGATCGCCGCAGGATAACGGAAACGGGACGAGTCCGGCGGGTCACCCGACAAATGTGATGCTACCAATTGTACACCCATTTTCTTAATAAGCAAGCATAGGTCTCCGATTGATCCCGCGCGTATGATCGGCACATGAAAGCACGAGCCCATGGAGGCGCGGATCGCCTTTTCATTGTATGGATCAACGCAATCCGCGGATAGGATAACGGCTGTAAAAGCGAACGCATCCGCGGTTCGAATCATCGTTCCGAGATTTCCCGGATCTGAAACACCGTCGGCTACAAGATAGAGCGCGCGGGAATCAGCCGGTATCGGGCCGTTCAAATCCGGGGCTTCCACGACCGCCGAGATGCCCTGCGGGTTTACCGTGGAGGAGATTTTTTCCATCAGATCTTCGGAAACCAATATCCGCTCCGTGCTTTCGGGCAACGCAAAGCGCTCGCTCCACTCCGGAACAAGCGCTTGACAATTCGGGGTATAAATGAGCATCCGAGGCAACAAGCCGGATCGAAGAGCTTCCTCGCAAAGCCGTACGCCCTCAATCCGTACAACGCCTTCCTTCTGCGCCGTTTTCCGGTCGCGAAGGGAACAGAAATACTTAATTCTCGGATTCTGCCGGCTCGTTATGACAGTTTCTTCATCCACGGAATTATTTTACGGCCTTTGCCTGCTCACACAAGGCGGAAAAGCCCTTGGGATCGGTAATCGCGATATCGGACAAAACCTTACGATCCAAAGCGATCTGCGCCTTCTTCAAACCGTTCATGAACCGGCTGTATGAAAGCCCGTTCAGATGTGCCGCCGCATTAATGCGCTGGATCCAAAGTCTCCTGAAATCGCGCTTCTTGTTTCTGCGGTCGCGGTATGCGTAATTACCGGACTTCAGGACTTGCTGATTGGCTACCTTGAATAGTTTGCTCTTGTGACCGAAATAGCCCTTGGCCTGCTTCAGTATTTTGGCATGACGCGCACGCGTCCGAATCCCTCTTTTAATCCTTGTCATGAGAATAACCTCCTAATGTCTGTTTGTATGTCCGTCTTTATTGCGGACGAAACGATTGCGACGAAATGATTTATTTGTAAGGGATCATGCCGCGGATAACCTGGGCATTTGCCGGAGAAGCGACGAGACTGCCGCGTAGGTGGCGCATTCTCTTCGTCGGTCTCTTGCTGAGAATATGGCGACGGAAGGCCTGCGAGCGGAGAATTTTCCCCGTTCCGGTGACCTTAAAACGTTTTTTGGATGAACTGTGTGTCTTCTGCTTAGGCATTTGTTGCTTCCTCCTTGATATCATTCCTTCTTGGGGGCGAGAAACATGACCATGTTTCTTCCCTCAACCTTAGGCGGTTTATCGATCTGGCCCAGCTCCTCGCAGGCCTTGGCGAATTTATCCATTACGGCATACCCCTGTGACTGGTACGCCATTTCGCGTCCGCGATACTTAATCAGAACCTTTACGCGATCCCCGTCCTCCAGGAATCGACAGGCGTTCTTCACTTTGACACTCAGGTCATGATCCTCGGTAGTCAGCTTCATTCCGATTTCCTTGATCTCGGTCACCTTCTGGTTTTTCCGGGCTTCCTTCTCCTTCTTGGACTTCTCGAAAAGGAATTTACCGTAATCCATAATCTTACAAACCGGGTTATCCGGGTTATTGGCAATCAATACGAGATCTAAATCCTGATCTGCTGCTCTCTTTCTGGCCTCATCAATCGGTACGACACCGACCATGTCCCCATCCGACTCGATCAATCTGACTTCTCTGAATCGAATGGCATCGTTGGTTAATTGTCCGCCTGATTGTCTTGCTATATGAACGCACCTCCTCCGAAAAAATAAAAATGGAGCGAATCATCCGCTCCACGCCTATCGGAAAACACCGATCCCCAACCCGTGAACCTCTTCGCAGTGCTTGAGGTGAGAAGCGGACGCTTCTTCTTGCTGTAACGGTGACATATTACACGTTTACTTTTCGCTTGTCAATCACGGGATGCGAATCCGCTGGAATTTTCGTGATATAATGTGCTTCATGATCGAAAAACACGGAGGATCCATATGATATCACAAAAAATGACTGCCAGCATCCGGTCCGGTTCGATGATCCGTAAAATGTTCGAGGAAGGCAACCGCCTCAAGGGAATTTACGGAGCGGATCATGTTTATGATTTTTCGATCGGCAATCCGGATCTGGAGCCGCCGGAGGAAGTCGTTCGCTCACTGTGCGATTTGACGGCCTCACCGGCGCCGGGCATGCACGGCTACATGTCGAACAGCGGGTATCTTTCGACCCGTACCGCCGTCGCGCGGTCTGTTTCCACCGAATCCGTCACGGTGCCTCCGGAGGCAATCTGCATGACCGTCGGCGCGGCGGGAGCGATGAACGCCGTCCTGAAGTCGATCCTCGATCCGGGGGACGAAGTCATACTGCTTGCTCCTTTTTTCATGGAATATGTCAACTATATCGAGAACCACTGCGGTGTCGCGGTCATTGTTCCGACCGACGCGGATACGTTTATGCCAAACCCGGACCGGATCGACGCGGCCATCGGTCCCAAAACCAAAGCGATCATTATCAATTCTCCGAACAACCCAAGCGGAGCTCTCTATCCCAAGGAGATTCTTTCCGCACTCAATGACCGTCTGCTTGCCCGCGATCATGTGATCCATATCATATCGGATGAGCCCTACCGCGAACTTGTATATGACGGGTGTTCGGCTCCGTCGACGATGAGCGTCATCAAGAACCTGATCATCTGCTATTCATGGAGCAAATCCCTTTCCCTGCCGGGCGAGCGGATCGGCTACTCTGCGGTCAGCCCCGAACACGAAGATTTCGAATTGTTGACCCAGGCGATCGTTCTTGCCAACAGGATCCTCGGAAGCGTCAACGCACCGGCCCTTTTCCAGAAAGTGATTGAATGCTCCATTCATGCGAAAGTAGATATCGCGAATTATGAAAAACGCAGGAACTTGCTCTATGACATATTGATCGGAGCCGGCTTTACCGTAAACAAACCGTCCGGCGCTTTCTATCTGTTTGCCCGGTCTCCCGAAAACGATTTGGACTTCTGCACGCGATGCGCCGAAGAGCGAATCCTGGTGGTTCCGGGATCGGCATTCGCGTGCCCCGGATTCTTTCGGCTGGCATTCTGTGCATCCGAAAAAACGATACTCGGGTCGAAGGAAGCTTTTCACGTTATCGGAAAAAGTTACGGACTGTGTGACTAGACGTTTTTCGAATTATATCATTCACCGTTTCATGACATGCAACACTGTAGATCGGTCGTTTCGCCCTCCGGCGAAATAACGACCAGAAGTACGCCTTTGTCTAGTGATATCTCCGCCTTTTCGGCGCCTTGAGCGGGACGGTTGCTGACACCCAAAGATCGACCGGGAAATATCGTGAGGCCGTCTAAAGGATAATACATCCCGGTCAACCGAACCTGCTCCGCAGGTCCGAAGACCGGGATCAGGGATATAATCAGGTTTTCTGCGCCGAGGATTCTCTTGTGATCCGAAAAATTGACCGTCAGGAAGGCGGGCCCGGCGAGCGGAAAGATCGTTGTGAACCCGTCCGTAACAACAATACTACGCCCTTCCCGGGCATATGCGGCGGCGATCATGATATTGGACAGCACATGGTCAAAACGGCCGGACAGCGGCATCACGAAAAGGATCGGCTCGTTTTCGGGAACCCGTGAAAGACACAATTCCGAGTCAGTCATATCTTTTTCAACGGGAAACACTTCTGTCGGAATCCCCTTGAATTCCGCCCAATCCAGCGTTTCCTGATCGATTGAATCCATATCCCCAAGGATCCGATGCGGCAGAATACCCATTTTACGGGCATGAACCGCTCCTTCGTCCGCGCACAGAATATAATCCGACGGGGATATTTGCGAGGCAATTTTCTCGCGATCGATCCTTGTTCCCCCGCAGAGGATTACGTAACGCATTTCTTCAGTTCCGCGACGGATTTTCGCGGGTCATCCGTGCCGAAGATTGAACTTCCGACGACGAGAACGCTTGCACCCGCCTCGACGATTGACCCGGCGTTTCCAGCCGTTATTCCCCCGTCTACGGATATTAAAGCGCGTCCGTCGATTCTCAGGAGTTCCCGGTGAATCCTGCTAACCCGTTCCAGCGCTTCCGGCATGAATTTTTGGCCCCCGAATCCGGGACGGACCGACATGACCAGTACGGTATCGAGCTTGCTCAAATAGGGGAACAGCGCTTCGACCGGCGTATCCGGGTGAACGGACAATCCGGCCCGCTTACCTAAAGAGTGAATGAGATCGATACCGGCATCCGGATCTTCGAGCGTTTCGACATGAAGAGTAATAATATCCGATCCGGCCTCGGAAAACGGGATGACAAAGGGTACGGGATCCACCACCATGAGGTGGACGTCGAACACCAGCGGCGTGATTTTTCGAATCGATTGAATGACCGGGACACCGATCGTGATATTGGGCACATAATGGCCGTCCATCACGTCAATGTGGAGTATTTTAACCTCCGGTTCGACATTTTTGATTTCCTCGCCGAGCCGCGAAAAATCCGCCGCCAAAATGGACGGCGCAATTTCAACACGCCTATAATCCGCCATGTTTCTTCTCCCCGTAATTTATTCCGGACGCACTTATCGACAAAGTCTCCCGGATCATCGACCGGTAACGCAGGAGGCGCCCCGGATCCATTCGGGCGTCGTCGATCGCGCAACCCTTTTCACCGGTATGCATACAATCTTCAAACCGGCATTTCCCGATAATTCTGTTGAGTTCATTATACCCGAGACGTATGTCTTTCGTCTCCAATTGCATCCGAAGCACGTCCAAATTCGAAAAGCCCGGAGAGTCGGCGAGATAACCACCCATAAAAGGAGACAGTTCGACGTGGCGTGTCGTATGTTTTCCCGTGTTGAGCCGATCGCTGATGACTCCGACCTCCCGTTCGGGGATTCCGGTCAACATGTTGCACAAGGTCGACTTTCCGACACCGGATTGCCCGGCAAAGCCAACGGTATTTCCTTCAAAATACTTCGGCAGAATATCCGGCGGAATCGGCTCGGTGTTCGTCGAGCAAAGCACATCGTACCCCGCATCCGAGTAGACGGCTCGTAAACGCTCCCCGAATTCGGGGTCGAGGTCCATCTTAGTGATCCAGATCGCCGGTCGTATCCCCTCCTTGGCGCACAGGATCAGGAGTTTATCCAGCATCTCCAGATAAGGGACCGGTTGTTTCGTCGAAAAAGTCAGAATCAAAACGTCCAGATTGGATATCGGCGGACGGAGCATGAGGTTTTTTCTTTTCGAAATTGAAGTAATTACATAAGGAATATCAGGATCTCCGGACCGTTCGTACTCCACGCGGTCTCCGACAGTCGGCACCAGACGTTTCCTTCTGAAAACTCCGCGCGGTTTAGCCTGAAGCATCCTGCCGTCCTCTGTGTGAACCGTATACAGTCCCCCGACTCCCTTGACGATAATCCCCGGTGGGGCAACGGACGCATCCTCAGAGAATCCGTACTGCGGTCGTCCGGCTTTACTGTCCGGACTCATTAGGGGTCATCCTCCGGAGTAGTAGTCGGCGGAGTCGTCGGTGTCGTCGCTGTCGTCGGTGTCGTCGTCGGTGTCACCGTCGGAGTCGGCGTCACCGTCGGCTGAGGGACAAAAACCGCGGTCAGGGTATAATCCGCTGCCGGCATGGTAAATACATACTGCGGTAAAGTACTGACCGAAGCTCCGTTCGCGTCCGCCCAATGAGAAAAGTTATACCCGCCGGCGGGAGTGGCGATAATCGTAACCTCCGTCGCCTCGAGGATCGTCCCCGCACCCTGAACCGTTCCGCCGCTTGCAGGTTCGACCTGAAGCGTCAGGATGTACGGAGCCGGAGTCGGTGTCGGTGTCGGCGTTCCGCCCCTCTGGGCATCTTCAACCGTTCCGACAAAGAGTTTGATCGACGATTTGCGGTTGACCGTCGTTCCCTCTACAGGGTCCGTCAGAAGAACGTACTGCTCCCGCTTGGAAAGACCTTCCGCCGCCGGGTTGACCTCGATCGGCCCGAGAACCAGTCCATTCTCCTCGATCACCTTTTCAGCCGCCTCAAGCGTTAGGTTAAACAGTTTGGGGACCGTGATGGTCTCGGTTTGCGTGCTGTATATGATGGTGATCGAGGCATTTTGCTTGATGGGTGTCCCGAAGGAAGGCTCCGTTCGGATCACCGTTCCGGGTTCCAAGGAGTCATTAATCTCCGAAATAACAAAGACCGTGAAACCCATGGCGTCGAGAACGGTTTCCGCGGTTTTGTAATCCATTCCCCGATAGTCCTCAAGGATGATCGAGTCTTCCAGTTTGCTGACCTTGAGAATCAATTTATTGCTCGATGCCTTGATTGAGGTCCCGGCCGGGATGTTCTGCTCGAAAACGATATTCTCGCCGAAATCGGATCTTTGCTCATAGATGTAATCATAATTGTTGAAGCCCTGGGCTTTGAATTCTTCAATCACTTCGTTGATGGATTTTCCGACATAATTATCGACCTCAAAGGCCTGCGGAACCTTTCTGTTGATACTGTCGGCAAGCGTGTCAAGAATTAAAGCACCCACCCCGATTAAAACGCCGACGATAACCATCACCAGAAGAATGACCAGAATATTATCCTTGAGGCGGGAGCGCCGCCGCTTCTCGATGGATCTCTCGATATCCCGAAGCTTCGAGTAACTCGGCTCCTGACGCATGGACGGCATATGATTGGTGGTCGTGTCGTATGTCTCCGGTTGGGAGACGACACCGTACGTGCCGTTCGGGTCCACCATGAGGGCGTCAAGCTCGGATACCATATCGCGTATGGTTGAGTAGCGGGCCTCAATGCCCTTCTGCATGCTTTTCTGAATAATCGCGTCCAAACCGCGGGGCACTCCGGGAATAAAACCGGAGGCCAGCGGGACCGGTTCCTGAAGATGTTTCACCGCCACAGCCACGGGGGTGTCTCCGTCGAACGGCAAGCGCCCCGTGATCATCTCGAAAAGCATGACGCCCGTCGAGTAAATATCCGATGCCGGGCCGACCATTGCGCCGCGTGCCTGCTCCGGAGAAAAATAATGCACGGAACCGAGCGCCCCTCCCGAGGTCAGTGTGATTGTATTACTGGTCGCGGCACGGGCAATACCGAAATCCGTCACCTTCGCGATTCGATCCTTGGTAATCATGATGTTATGCGGCTTGATGTCGCGGTGAACGATCCCGTTCTGATGGGCATGCTCGAGGGCAAGTCCAACCTGGATGGCGATCGGGACAGCAATCCGCCAATCGATGTGATGGTTTTGGCGGATTAACTCCTTGAGCGAAATGCCCTCCACATACTCCTGGACCATGTATCGAAATGTGCCTTCCTGGCCGATACCGAGAACGCGTACGATGTTTGCGTGAGAAAGCGCCGCGGCCGCCTTGGCTTCGGTATCAAACCGCTTAATAAATTCGCTGTCCGCCGAAAATTCGGGCTTAAGGATCTTGATTGCGACCATAGCTCCGGATGTCATATCCGCGGCAAGATATACATTGGCCATTCCGCCGGTGCCGATTAATTTGGCGATTCGATAACGCCCGCCGAGAATTTTTCCTTCGGGGCCGTTGGATGCTGTACTCATAGCGACTCCTTATTCTTTTCCATTGCGCAATGTATCAGGATCGCGGTGATATTATCGGGGCCGCCTGCATCGTTGGCCGTATCAATCAACTGACGGACACAGGCATCCAGATTTTTGTGACGCTTCAGGATCTTTCGGATCGTTTCCTCATCGACATATCCGTACAGGCCGTCCGTACACATCAGGATCAAATCCCCCTCGGAGATATCGAAGGAATATGTATCCGGCTTCATGTATTCGTTGACACCGAGTGACCGGACAAGCACATGCCGTTTGGGGTGGGTCTCGGCTTCTTTCGGCGAAATCGATCCCATGTCGACCAATTCCTGAACAAGCGTGTGATCGACGGTCAGGCGCTCCAGAGATCCGCCGTGAAGCAAATATACCCGACAATCGCCGATATGTGAGATATACAGCCGCCAATGTCTGAAAACCGCGAGGGTAAGGGTCGTCCCCATTCCCCGGTACTCCTTGTTGTCCAGAGACTGAAGATAGACCCGCACATTGGCCTGTTCTATCGTTTCATGAAGAATTTTCTCGATGTCTTCGACGCAACGGGCTTTCTCCAATTGCTGAGGCAACGCGGATAACGCAAATTCGACAGCGGTTCTGCTCGCGATCTCGCCGACCGCATGACCGCCCATTCCGTCCGCGACGACAAAGACGCCGCTGTCTCCCACGCTCAGAATCGCGTGAAAGTCCTCGTTCTTCTCGCGAACCATACCCTTATCGGTTGCGCTTGCATATCTCATAATTCACCTAATCTCCGGCATCGACAGTCGATTGTTCCCCTTGATCGCTTCCGACAAGACCTCTTCTTAATTGTCCGCAGGCCGCCATGATATCCGAACCCATCTCCCGCCGAAGCGTCGCATTCATGCCCAAACGTTCAAGGTTTTCCCGAAAAGCCTGAACGACTTCAGGCCGGCTTCTCCGGAAAGGGCTTCCCGGGAACTCATTGGCCGCGATCAAATTGATGTGCGCGTTCATGCCGCGAAGCAGAGACGCCAATTGGCGCGCATCCTCCGGGGAATCATTGACCCCGTCCAACAATGCGTACTCAAACGTGATGCGCCTTCCCGTCTTGCGCGTATATTCCCTGCACGCGCGCATCAAGGGGTCCAGTTGAAACGACCGGTTCACGGGCATCAGCCGGCTTCTTAGCGCGTCATTTGCCGCATGCAGTGAAACGGAGAGATTGACCTGCTTATCGACACACATGAATTCTATCATTTGAGGAACCAGTCCGCAAGTTGAAACGGTAATGTGACGAGCGCCTAAATTCAAGCCTTTCGGACTGTTTATGCGGTCAAGGAAGGAGATGAGATTCTCATAATTATCAAACGGCTCACCGATCCCCATCACGACGACGCGGGAAACGCGTTCCCCCGTAAATTTGCCGGGCAGGATCACTTGAGCGAGCATCTCGCCGGCCGTCAGATTCCGTCCGAACCCGGCATGCGCGGATGCGCAGAAACTGCAGCCCATTTTACAACCCGCCTGCGACGAAATGCAAACCGAGTTTCCGAAACGGTATTTCATTAAAACGGTCTCGATGCGATTCTTGTCTCCGAGACGAAAAACGTACTTGCTCGTGCCGTCGATTCGGGAGACCGATTCCTTTTCGAGAACAAACGATTCGGGATCGAAGCTGTTTTGAAGCTCAGAAACGATCGTTTGAGGCAGGTTTTTCATTTCTTTGGGATCGAAAACGCCCTTAATAAGCCACCCGATAATCTGATCCGCGCGGAAACGCGGAAAACTGCGCGCACGCATCCACTCTGCCCATTGGTCATCGGTCAAATCCATAATAAACGGCTTATTACTCATGCGATCCGCCTCATTCTCGCGATAAAAAATCCGTCGCACCCGTCCGTGTCGGGCAGGAGCAGTATCCTGCCCTTCCGGGCATCCTCCGCATGTCCTTTGTCGGCCATCAAAATCCGCGGCAACAATCCATCCAGCGGATCCGGCTCAAAGCCGGGGCATGCCCGCAAAAAATCATCCGCGCGATTGCCGTTCTCGGCCGGATTGATTGTACAGGTGCTGTACAACAATACACCGCCGGGCTTCACATAGCGGGCCGATTTCATGAGAATATCCTTCTGAATCTCCAAAAGCGCCTGAATCCGCTCGTAATTGATCGTCAGACGAATATCCGGTTTTCTTTTCAGAAGACCCAAGCCGCTGCACGGCACATCGCAAAGAACGATATCATAGGATTCCTCGGGTCCGGTTACCGACGGGTCGGGGTTCTGCGCATCCGATATTCCGGTCCGGATCGAACGGATTCCCAACCGATTCCGGTTCCCGTCAATCAGTTTCAGTCTGTTTTCGTGAATATCGAGTGCCAGGATATCCGCCCGATCCGAGGAAATTTCCGCCATATGGCAACTCTTTCCGCCCGGGGCGGCGCATACGTCCATCACACGGTCTCCGGGTCGGGGACAGGCAATAATGCCTGTGAGTGTCGCCGCCTCGTCCTGAATCATAAACAGACCGTCACGGTATGCCTGAAGCGAGTCAACGGAGACACCCTGAAGATCGAGCGTCAGCGATTGATCCGTCAGCCGGCCGGGCTTACATTTCACGCCCTCTTGCTCCAATGCTTCCGCGAGCTCACGTCGCGTACACTTGAGCGTGTTGACGCGCGCCGTCACAGTTGCTTCGCCGAAAAAAGCGTCGGCAATAGACTGCGCTTTCTGCTCTCCGTACCACTTGATCAGCAGTCCAGTGATCTCACGACTCAGTGAAAAACGAACATAGGGCTTCGCTTTCAGCAGGAGTTCACGGATACGATCCGATTCGGATGCCACGGCACGAAGCACTGCGTTGACGAGCGACTTACCTCCCGGATTCCCTATTTTGGCGGCAGTCGCGACCGAAGTGTTGACTGCGGCATAATCCGGGATGGAGTCGGAAAAAAGAATCTGCCATACACCCATCCGGAGAATGGTCCGAATCGCGGGATCGAGTTCGGAGACGGCGTTTACGCTATACTTTTCGATTACATAATCCAACGTTACGGTTCGGGTGATCACTCCGTAGAAAAGCGCGGTGACGAAACTTTTGTCCCGCGCTTCCAGTTCCGGGTATCCTTTCAGGATTTGCTTGAGGACCAACTGGGCATATCCTTCTTTCTCGTACACCTCGAAAAGCATCATAAAACAGATCATCCTCGGATCGGCGGCGCCTCGGCTCATCCTTCACCGCCGAATTGATCCGCTACGGAAAAATTGTGCGCACACTCGGCCGCGTCGAGTTTCTTACAGGACTCGGGCTGAACGCAACGAAGAAGCAAAGGAATATCTCCGCACATGACGGCCAGTATCCCCTTGCGGGCGCATATCAACCGGCCCGGATCCGGCTCCCCGTAGGTCGCGCGATAAGAAAGAATCAGTTCATCAATGTTTTCGGGAAGATCGGAACAGTATATCTTCATTCTTTTGCCTTTGTAACCGGTGTATGCACCCGGCCATTCGACAAGAGCGCGAATCCTGTTGTGGATGGATTCTGCGGAGTCTGTCCAATCGATCCGCCCCTGTTCACGGGTGATCGGAGGCGCATATGTGGCTCTTTCGTGATCCTGCGGGATCAGAAGAATCGTGCCGTCCAAATATCCGGGGATGGTATTTACCAACAGTTCGGCCCCTAATTCGGCCAAACGCTTCGTCAGTTCCGGCGCATTCTCATCGTGTCCGATCGGACATACGGCACCGGACAACACCGGTCCGGTATCCATCCCCTCGTCCATCCGCATAATGGTGACGCCGGTCTCGCGCTCACCTTTGAGGATCGCCCATTGTATGGGGGCGGCCCCACGGTATCCGGGTAAAACTGACCCGTGCACATTGAGGCACCCGTATTCGGGGATCTCCAATACACTTGCAGGCAGAATCTTTCCGTACGCGGCGGTAATGATCAAATCCGGCTGAAGCGACTTGATTTGGCGCACGACTTCTTCGTCCCGCAGCCGGTTCGGTTGAAAAACCGGAATACCGTACTTAGCGGCCGTTACCTTAACCGGAGTCGGCGTGAGTTTCATCTTCCTGCCGACCGGTTTGTCCGGCTGAGTAAAGCACGCAATCACAGGATAGCCGGAAAGCAGAAGGCGTTCCAGTACGACGGACGCAAATGGGGGGGTCCCCATAAAAATGATTCTCTCGTTCAATCCGGTTCTTCTTCCTGTTCCACAATCTTATCGATGAACAAAACCCCGTCGAGGTGATCGTTCTCATGACATATGCATACGGCAAGAAGTCCTTCGGCTTTGATTTCGAAAGGCTCGCCATGCCGGTCCTGAGCTCTTACGGTGATCCGCTCCGGACGGACAACACATCCGGATTGTCCGGGAACGGACAAGCACCCTTCCTCTCCGATTACCTCGCCTTCGGTCTCAATGATTTCCGGATTAATAAATTCGATCAGTCCGTGTTCGTCGCCGACATCCACAACGAAAACGCGTTTGAGCACACCGACCTGAGGGGCGGCTAAGCCAATTCCGCGTCCCTCGTATTTCATGGTTTCCGCCATGTCATCCAGAAGCACGAGGAGCTTATCATTGATGTTCTCGACCATACGCGCCTTCTTGCGAAGGACATCGTCCCCGACCGTGACAATATCTCTTAATGCCATATCTATTAACCTCTTTCTGCCCTTGTATTGTATCATAAACGCGCAAAATTCTGTGAAGATGGCGCATCGTATCGGGGTAATTTACGGATATCCGGCGCCCGCGCAATATCGACCCCGTCAGTACGGGTCGATGTCCGTATGCAACGTGAAGCCCGAATCGGAGAAACGCTCATGGACCTTAGAGAAAATATCCGCAAGCGCGCTTTTATTTTTAGCCTTGATATTGATCTGGAACCGGTACCGGTCGCGAAGTTTATACACTAAGGCCGGCCCGGGCCCAAAAACGCGAACGGATCCGTCCGGCACCCCGGAAACGATCGCAGTAAGAAAATCTTTTACTTCCCGGACTTGATCCTGACCCGTCGTTTCATCCGGATTCGATAACACCAGGTTGCCGAACGCCAGAAACGGAGGATATCCGAGCCGCCTTCTGTATTCAAGCTCCTTTTCGAAAAAACCCGCGTAATCGGAGGCTGCGGAGTACTTGATGATCTCGTCGTCCGGCTGATAGGTCTGGATGTAAACACTTCCGGGTCTGTCTCCCCTGCCCGCGCGTCCGGAGGTTTGTGTAATCAACTGAAAGGCGCGCTCGCCCGCCCGAAAATCGGACGCACGGATGAGCATATCCGCACTGATGATGCCGACGACCGTTACCAGCGGGAAATCATGGCCTTTGGCAATCATTTGCGTGCCGACCATAATATCCGCCTCCCGGTTGCGAAAAATGTTCAGGAGTCTTTCGTGGGCTCCTCTGCCGGCCGTCGTGTCCTGATCCATACGCAGGATCCGCCTGTCGGGAAACAACTTCTTAACCGTTTCCTCCAATTGTTGGGTACCGGTGCCCATTTTCCCCTGAAGCGTGCTTCCGCACTCGGGGCAGGCTTCGGGCACCTTGCTGACATTCATGCAATAATGGCAGACGAGGACAGGCTTTCTTCCCGAACCGGGCGCATGAAGCGTCATCGCGACCGAACAGTGAGGGCACAAGATCGTATTTCCGCACGCCCTGCACAAGAGAAAACTGGAATACCCTCTTTTGTTTAAGAACAGCATAACCTGTTCGCCGCGCTCAAGCGCACGGCTGATCCCAAAGCGAAGCGCGTGGCTCAGGATCGACCGGTTACCGCGAATCAATTCCTCGCGCATATCCACGATATGGACATTCGGCATTTTTGCATCCTTTACGCGCTCCGGCAGAGTCAGAAACCGGGTATATCCCGACATCGCCGAAAAATAGGTCTCAACGGCCGGGGTTGCCGATCCGAACACGAGTTTCGCTCCGGTCAGCCTCGATCGCATCCTCGCGATGTCCCGCGCATGGTATCTCGGATGTGTCTCGGATTTATACGATGTATCCTGCTCCTCGTCGACGATAATCAGCCGAAGATCAACCGCCGGTGCGAAAATCGCAGAACGTGCGCCGACGATGACGCGAGCTTGCCCTTTACGGATCCTGTCCCACTGTTCGTAACGCTCGCGCGGTGTCAACCGGCTGTGCAGAACGGCCAGGCTGTCCGGAAAGCGTTCCCTTACCCAGCGGATCATCTGGGGCGTCAAAGATATTTCCGGTACCAGAAAGATTACGCTGCCGCCACCGGAAACGATCCGTTCGGCGCATCGGAGATAGACCTCGGTCTTGCCGCTGCCGGTCACACCGAAAAGAAGAAACTCGTTCGGTGTCTCGTCGTTAAGAATGGAGTGGATTGCATCTTTCTGACTTTCGGTCAGCGCCGGAAGTACGACCTGACCGACCGCATCCGATTCTTCATCGACCGAAGGCTCTGTTTCGACGGATTTCCGGCTATATATCCCGATCAGACCCTTTTCGCGAAGAGAATCGATCGGCGAACGCGATACCGATAGAGCGTTCATGATCTCCGGGACCGGCACCTCTTTACTCTCCAAAAGGAGTTCCAATACCCGAATCTGTGCAAGACTTGTAAGTTCGTTCTCGATAAGAACGGACAGCGCGCGCTCCTCATCGGTCAAACAGGCGACCCGACGCGTCTTTTCCTTGTGCTCGGTCACGGCAGTCGAGACCATAAGCCGTATCGCGTCTCCGTAGGTACATGAGTAGCGGGCGCGGACCGAGTGGATCAAACCGATCTGATCCTCAAAAAGCACCGGGTGCTCGTCAATGAGCTCCGTTATGGTTTTAAGCGCCGAAGCGTATTCGCTCTTATCCGACAGGGATAGGACCAGCGCCGTTTCCGTCCTGTTTCCGCCGCCGAACGGCACGCGAACGTACTGTCCGGGCCGGATCTTGTTTTCGCAGTGCTCCGGGACGAGATAGTCATATTCGCGGTCTGTTCGACGTACACAGTCACGTAAAACGACAGTTGCAATCATATCGGCCTCCTCGTTTCATTCTCTCACAGCAATGAAAAAAGGTCTATCTGGACCGAGTCGGGCAGATGGTCGAGAATGCCGGACGAAACGAGCTTTTCGAGCGCCGACGGCCCGATGCCGCTTCGTTTCATCACGTCCTCACGGGTCGAAAACGGTCGTTCTTCCCGTGCCGCACATATCGCTCCGGCCATTGCGGTACTGACGGAAGTAATCGCGTTGATCGGCGGAAGAATCTTTCCTTTCTCCGCTTTGACAAATCGATCCGCTTGCGATTTTTCCAGGTCGACGGGCAGAAACTCAATTCCTCTGGCATACATCTCTTCAATCAATTCGCAGATGAAATACTGGGACTTTTCTGTTTGTTTACGTGACGAAAAGCCGACGCGCAGCTCCTTGATGCGATTTTTCACGGTTTCGATGCCGCGGCACATGGTGTCGCCGTCGAACTCGTCCGCACGAATCGAAAAGAACGCGCAATAGTATTCCTCCGGATAATAGGTCTTGAACCAGGCGATGCGCAGGGAAGATATCGCGTACGCTACGGCGTGGGACTTGGGAAACATATACTTGATCGTCTTACAGGATTCGATATACCATTTCGGCACCTTGTGCCGCCGCATCGACTCCTCCTGTTCCGGCAAAAGTCCCCCTCCCTTTCGGACGCGTTCCATAATGTCGAACGCTTCTTTGTTTTCCAGCCCGCGGTGAATCAACTCGAGCATGATGCTGTCACGACAGCCGATGACGTTTTCGAGCGTACATGTTTTGTTGCGGATCAGCTCCTGTGCATTACCGGTCCACACGTCGGTACCGTGCGAGAGACCCATCAATTGAACCAGATCAAAAAACTTCGACGGTCGGGTTTCCGCAATCATTTCGCGCGCCATGAACGTACCCATTTCAGAAAGTCCGAGGGTTGCGGAATCCGTCCTATAGTTCGGATCTTGAATGCCCAGCGCTTCCGTCGAAACAAAAAGCGACAGGACTTTCGGGTCCGTAATCTCGATCGTACGGACATCGACACCGGTCAGGTCACCGAGCATGCGAAGCACCGTCGGGTCATCATGACCGAGTATATCGAGTTTCAAAATGGTATCGTGCATCGATTTGAAATCGAAGTGTGTCGTGACGACACCGGCATCCGTTTTATTCGCAGGGTACTGAATCGGAGAGAACTCATAAATATCCATCTCTCTCGGCACGACAACGATACCGCCCGGATGTTGTCCGGTCGTTCTTTTTACGCCGATCAGCCCCGTCGCTCTTCTTCGAAGTTCAGCCCGACTGATGCCCGTACCGGTCTGTTCGCTGATTTTCAGGATGACCGCTTCGGCATTTCGTTCGGCGTAGCAGGAAATCGTACCCGCCCGAAACGTGTGACTGGAGCCGAAGAGCTCCTCGACATAGTGATGCGCCCTCGTCTGATACTCACCCGAGAAATTTAAATCAATGTCCGGTTGCTTGTCCCCGTAAAAACCGAGAAAAGTTTCAAACGGGATCTCCTGTCCGTCGCGAATCATCGCTGTCCCGCAATTCGGACAGTCCTTCGGCGGTAGGTCATATCCGGATCCGTATCTTCCGGAGGTATCGAAATCCGAAAATGCGCAGTCGGGGCAACGATAATGCGGCGGCAACGGATTTACTTCCGTAAGCCCGCAAAGTGTGGCCACCAGAGAGGACCCGACGGAGCCTCTGGAGCCGACGATATACCCATCCTCGTTCGACTTTTTGACGAGCATATAGGCGATGTAATACATGATCGCGAAGCCGTGTCCGATAATCGAATCCAGCTCCTTTCTGACCCGTTCATCAACAATTCGGGCCATCTGGCCGCCATAAGCATACATCCGCGTAGCCGCTTCCATTGTGACACGTGTGATTTCATCCGCGGCGGACTCCATCACCGGAGGAAAGGTACCTTTCGGAAAAGGCTTGATATCCGGCGAAATCCGGTCGGCGATCGCGTTCGTATTGGTAACGACTGTTTCCAGCGCTCGATCCTCACCCAAATATGAAAACTCCTCAAGCATCTCCTGCGTCGTCCGAAAAAACAAATCGCAACCAGACTCTGCGTCCTTATACCCCATGTCCATCATGAGATATTTGCGGAACTCGCCGTCCTTTTTTTCGATAAAGTGAGCGTCTGTCGTTGCGCATACCGGGATGCCGAGCATATCTCCGGAAAAAAGCACGAGACGGTTCAGGTTTTTCAGGTCCTCCTCATTATGCAGACCGGTGGCGGGGTCTCTCAGAAAAAACGCATTGTTTGTGATCGGTTGAATCTCCAGATAATCGTATTGTTTACAAACGCGAGCGAATGACGGGTCTTCCGAAAGCGATTTGCACGTCGCGTCATAATCCATATTGCTCATCGAATAATGGGTACGGATCCGGCTGAAAACTTCACCGCGCTCGCATGCGCTTCCGATGATTAAACCGTCCCTGAAATACCGAAGGAGTGATTTAGGGATCTTGGGGCGTTGGGAAAAATACCGGAGATGCGATTCGGATATCAACCGGTATAAATGATAGAGCCCCAAATGATCCTTGGAAAGAAAAACGATATGGTAAACGGTCTGCTTTCGGGACAGGAGCTGATTGCCGGGCGTTTTTCCGGCATACGTGTTCAATTCGGAAAAATCCGAGATTTTCAGGATTTCGACGGCGTCCGCCAAGACCGCGGCGTCCCGAAGAATATTCTCATCGCAGGCTATGGAGCCCGGGATGAGACCGGCGCGCGGGAAGCCGGATCCGTTTTTGCTTTCGAGGTTTTGAACCATCGCCGATAATTCCGCGATATCGACCGCGACCGGGTTAAACTTGATCCGATACCGAACGTGATTTTCGATATCCGCATCAAATCCGGCATACCGAAGAAAGGACAGCCCGGTCAATATATTCGAACCGCAGACGGTGTCCTGTCCGATGAAACCGGAGACCCTCGCGAGCATCGGAAACATATCCACGCTCGTCCCGTCTTCCACCGATTCGCCGCCGATTGAAGGTGCCTGCTCGAAAAGCGTCTCGGTGCATTCAAACCGGTCGTTTTCTTTACGGGAAAATCGTGCGGCCTTAACGGATTTCATCCGGTCCCGTGCCGGATCCGTACCGTCGGTTTCAACATGCAGGACGACAAACGAATGAGCGGGAGCTGCCCGGTCATCCGGGGAAAAAACCGGACAGGGGCCGTCGTCGACAAGGTATCCCTCCATCCCGTAGATCACCTTAAACGTGCTGTCCGGATTCGCTTTTTTATATTTTGCCGCCGCCTCGGCTGCCTCCGGAAAGCCTTGCGCCACCCCGTGGTCGGTCAGAGCACAGGCAGGGTGGCCCATTCGGGCCGCCTCCTCAATCAGATCCGCGACATTTGCGACCGCGTCCTTCTCGCTCATCTTGGAATGGCAGTGCAATTCGACTCTTCTGACCGGCGCTGTGTCCTCGCGCTTTTGCGGAGCTTGAGCGATCCGTACACCCTCGACGGAGGCGCTGAGATCCTTGGTGTACCGCGCATCGAAGCATACATTCGCCTGAATCCGGGCGTAGCCGCCGGAAACAAAAGTCTCCTGAAAACGGTCCGCATCCCTGGGATTAAGAAAACTGACGCACGATATGCTCCCGGTATCGTCCGTCACAAAGAACTTCACGCAGACTTTGCTTCCGGACTTCGTTAATATCATATTGTCGATTTCGACATTCCCCTCGAAAAGCACCGTGCCGGTCGACTCGTTGAAGTCGCCGATATGAATCAAAGGCAACGCGTCGTTCATCCTCCCCCAATCCGGTCCGTCGATTGAAGCGTCCTTGGTTTTCTTGCGCTTGAATTCACCGGCATTTTGAGCGACCCGCTTGGCCTTGTGTTCCCACGAATTCTCGGATGCCGTCTTTATGCCGCTTGCCGAATCTTTCCGGACTTCCTCTTTTACATCTCCGCTGTGTCCGGATAAATCATCGGCTGTCTTTTGTCTTTGCAGCGTCTCTTGGACTTCGCGCATTATCTTTTTTTCGTAATGAATGATTCGTTTCCTTCGCAACTCCTCTGTTTCTTCGGCGCCGCCGAGCATTTCGAATGCGCATGCAGACGGAAGGCATTCCTTTGTAAAGTTTTCTGCAATCTCGGAAAAATCGCGCATCAGATGAGGATCGGCCGGATTTCGAACGTGTACGACGACCCGCCCGCCATCCGCCCGAAAATCGGCCTCTTTTTTAAATTGGCGCAATAGAGGATTTTGTTGAATAACGGACGATATCACCCAATATCCCAACGGACCGGCAACGGCTTCGGCAACATGATTCAGGGCATCGCCCTTCAAACGAACGCGGACATGATGAATACCGAGTTCATTTCGGATCTCACGTTCAAACCGGACCAGATCCCGGCCGTCGGGGATCTCGTTTTCGAGCGTCAGTTCAATGTTCATGCCATTGGATCCGGAGTCCATATCAATTCTTGAAATACGGCCGGGTATGCATTCGGCCGCAAGAATCAAACGGTCATTGTCCGAAAACGACCGGACGAATTGAATAAGTTCCCTCATGAAAAGCTGCTTTCTCCTTGATTAATTCGTGGTGCGCATTTCCGTGCCGAGTTCGTGGACGGCCTTCAACAGGACATCGTAAACCTCCGCAGGAGAAACCTTCCCGATGATGACGCCCTTTTTGAAAAGGAGGAATTCGCCGTTTCCCCCCGCGATCCCGATGTCGGCCTCGCGAGCCTCTCCGGGACCGTTCACCGCGCAGCCCATGACCGCGACCTTCAGGTGATACGGCAGATCCCGGATCAGTTCCTCGATTCGCTCCGCCACCTCAATCAGCGGGACGGCGGTACGTCCGCATGTCGGACAGGAAACGAGTGTCATCCCGTGCTGTCTCAACGAAAGGGCTTTCAATATCGAGTAGGCCGCCTCCACCTCTTTGACCGGATCTCCGGTTAAAGAGACGCGTATCGTGTCGCCGATACCCTCCGAAAGAAGTGTACCGATCGCGACCGCGGACCGGATGGATCCTTCACGAACCGTTCCGGCTTCGGTAAGCCCGACATGAAGCGGGTAAGAAATTTCGCGCGACAGTTGACGGTAACATTCAATGGTAAGAAGCGGATCGGACGATTTGATGCTGACAACCAGATCGCTAAAATCCGCCTGTTCCATCAATCTTACGGCCGCCAGCGTACTGAAAACCATGGAATCTTTGTTGACGCCGCCAAAACGATCCGTAACCGAACGGCTCAAAGACCCTGAATTTACCCCCACGCGAATGGGAATACCCGCCGCCTTGGCTTCAGAGGCGATTTTTTTAAGCGCCTCCTCATCCCTGATATTTCCGGGATTGATACGAATTTTGGCCGCCCCGTTTGCTATGGACATCAGTGCGAGGCGCGGATCATAATGGATATCCGCAACCACCGGGATCGGTGACCCTTTGACGATATGCGACAGCGCTTCCGCAGCCTCGGCATCGGGCACGGTTACACGGGTCATCTCACAACCCGCCTCATGTAATTGTCCGATTTGCCGGAGCGTCGAAACAACGTCGCGTGTATCGGTATTATTCATCGATTGGACCGCGATCGGGTGATCGGCGCCGATAGTGATATTTCCGATCCGGATCGCATGAGTCACCGATCTGTCCATAGAGCACCTCAAACCAACAGGCGGATTATATCCGAAGTCAACGCGAAGGATACCAGAAGTATGATAATCACAAAACCGATAATATTGATGACCTTCTCGGTTTTTTTGGTAACTTTCTTGCCTCGGATCGTTTCGATGATGAGCATGACCATATCACTGCCGTCCAAACCGGGAAGCGGCAAAAGATTCGTGAAGGCTAGCCCGATTGAGATCACGGCTGCGATCATGACGAGCGACTCGGTCTTGACCGACGGCTCCACATCCGGCTCGTTCACTACATCGGATACGATCGTAACCATTCCAACCGGACCGGAAACGACATTATAGGGTTCAATATCCCCCGATATCGCACTTCGAATACTGAATACCGTTAAGCGGAACATCGAGAGCGGAAAAACAATCGCCTCGCGTGCGGCCTCAAGAAAACCTTCCCCGGGCTTGAGGTCGAAGCCGCGCGGTGAATAAAGGGTTTCTGTAAAGGGTTTAATGTTCAAAAGCATCTCGGTTCCGTTCCGGTCGATGCGTACGGACAGAGACTCGCCTTGGGATTCTTCGATGACTTGTTGGACGGCCGGGTCGGACACCGGTATCTCGTTTATGGAGAGCACCGAGTCGCCGGTCTGGATCAGCGGAACACCGTCATTTTGCCTCGGATCGACCGCTACGATGCTCCATCCCCGGGCATCAGCGATTGAAGGATCATAAGAGATACCGATCCGATAAGCGGTTTGCTGATCCGGAACCAGAAGAACATTGAACTTCTTTCCGGTTTTCCCGGAACGGAGACCGACGTTCAAGGTATCCGCGGGATCGGTCATCGTCATTTCCGCATAAAGATCGTATTCTGTATAAACATTTCTGCCGTTCAGGGATATGATGCGATCGCCCGCCTGAGCCGCCGTACCCTCAAATTGTGTGTTCGGGTAAACATCGGTCTGAATGGTCGTATAAAAATCCGTGAACGAGAAAAGTACCGTCAGAATCATGACACCGAGGATTATATTCATGAACGGGCCCGCCAGTGATACCAAAAGTCTTTTCCACCTCGGCTGGTTCAAAATCGACCTCGGATCCTCATCCTCTTCCTGCTGTTCCTGCTCTTCGTAATCCGAAAAACGGACATAGGCGCCGAACGGAATTAAGCGGATGTTATACTCAACGCCTTTTCTCTCCCAATGAAACAACTTCGGTCCGACAAAGATTGACAACTCGTAAACCTTGATTCCCAAGGCCTTCGCAACCAGAAAATGTGCGATCTCATGCGCCGCCGCCAAGATCCCGATACCGATGAGCGTGATGATGATTGTGAGAGGCAACATGAGGTTCTCCTTACCGAATGATCACCTAATCCGAATGCGCGCGAACATATTCGCGTGCCCAGCGATCCGTCTCGAAAATATCCGACAGAGTCAGGGATTTCATTATACCCGACCGCTCGTGTGTTTTCATGCATTTTCGAACGATAGGTTCAATATTGGAATAATTTATCTTTCCCGCGAGAAATGCCCGGACGGCCTCCTCGTTTGCCGAATTCATGACCGTCGGAAGGGATCCGCCGGTTTCTCCCGCATGATAGGCGAGCTCAAGCGCGGGGAAAACGGAGCGATCACAAGGTTCGAAGGTAAGATGGTTCAGCCCCTCGGCGAACGGATCGAAAGCCGGACATATCCGCGGCCCTCTTTCCGGATAAAAGAGCGCTACCTGGATCGGGAGCATCATGTCCGGCCGGCCCATCTGCGCCAGTACCGACCCGTCGGACATGGACACCATCGAGTGAACGACGCTCTGGGGATGAACGACAACATCGATCCGATCGGCCGGCAACCCGAAAAGCCACGAGGCCTCGATGATTTCGAGTCCCTTATTCATCATCGTCGCCGAATCCACGGTAATCTTCCCGCCCATATTCCAGGTCGGATGTTTCATCACCTGATCCGAAGTAACCGTCAACAGCCGTTCCGGGGTGTATCCGCGAAAAGGTCCTCCGGACGCCGTTAACAGGATGCGGTCAATCCGCCCGGGGTCTTCTCCGCGAAGGCACTGCCAAATCGCCGAATGCTCGCTGTCCACGGGAAGAATACGAACCCCCTTTTCGAGCGCCAGCGGCATCACAACAGATCCGCCGGCGACCAGCGTTTCTTTATTGGCGAGCGCAATATCCTTGCCCGCCCGGATCGCCTCAACGACGGGCATCAAGCCGCACATGCCGACCATTGCCGCGACGACGATATCCGCTTCCGCTACCGTCGCGCAATCAACGTTCCCCGCATCGCCCCAACAAACCTCGATCTTGAGTCCCTTCGAACGGACAAACTCCTGCATTAAAGACGCATCTTCGGGCGAGTCCACACGAACGATCCGCGGAGAAAACTCCGTGATCTGGTCTTTCAAAAGAGCGGTGTTGGTCCGGCAGGAAAGCGCGACCACCTCGAAGCGATCCGGAAATCGCCGGATGACCTCAAGCGTTTGCCGGCCGATTGAGCCGGTCGAACCTAATATCGAAACATTCTTCATAATGATTCTCCGGTTACATCAACAACAAGCCGAACGCAAACGCGACCGGAAGAGTGAAAAAAGCGCTGTCAAAGCGATCCAGTATTCCGCCGTGCCCCGGCAAAAGCGAGCCGAAGTCCTTAATCCCCGCCCACCGTTTGATCGCGGAGGCGGTCCAGTCACCGAATTGCGAAACAACAGACAGGATCAGCCCCACCGCTGCGGAGGCGATCAGAAAGACCGGAAACGATAACCGGGTAATGATCTTCGGATCAATCACCAGTGAAAAAACAGCCGCAATCACGGTTGCGCAGCCGACCGCCCCGCCGATACAGCCCTCCCACGTTTTCTTCGGGCTGATGTGCGGAACAATCTTGTGCCGGCCGATTAAAACTCCGGTGAAATACGCAAAAACGTCCGAAATCCAAGGCGCAAAAAGCCCCAGCACAAAGAACAGCCATCCGTTCCGAAGAAAGAGCACAGATGTATTCGCACATGCCAACGGGAATGAGATATAAAGCGACGCACCGGCGATCGCGACTCCGTCCGTAAATTTGCCGTCCGACTTATGAAGAAGAAGAGGAAAGATTACCGCGATCATCGAAAACATAACGGCCGCAACGGCATACACCGTAAACACAAGATACGGAGAGGACGTAAGGAAATAAAGGCAGACAGGAATCAGCGAGAGCGCCGCCCCGATATTCAAAGGAGCGCTGACACGCATTTCCTGTCTGTTCCGGAGCGCTTCCGACATCTCATGCGCGGAAATTAAAGCGACGATCGCCGTCAATAAAACAGCAAAGCCGCTGTAAAAATAGGCCGGTATAACAAATGCCAGAATCGAAAGAGTAAAAATAATCCCGGTAATGACGCGTTGTTTCATCTTCCTTCACCATCCGAAGACCGGATCAATCCTTTCATCCCAATCGACGTTATCATACCATTTACAAGAGCATTGCCCGTGATCTTTATCTTATTTTTTTTCTGCGGACAAGCCGCCGTAACGCCGATCTCTGTTCGCGTATGCCATAAAGGCCGTCTCGAGTTCGGAAAGCCCGAAATCCGGCCACAAGGTATCCGAAAACCAGAGTTCGGCATAGGCGCCCTCCCAAAGGAGAAAATTGGATAAGCGCTGTTCGCCGCTCGGACGGATGATGAGATCGGGATCCGGAACATCGGGAAGATAGAGGTGCTCGCGCAATGTATCCTCGGAGATTTCCTCCGGACGCATCCGTTGATCCGAGACTTTTTCCGCGATTTTACGGCACGCCTGAACGATCTCATGCCTTCCGCCGTAGTTCATCGCAATAATCAAATCCATCCGGTCTCTTCGAATCGAATTCTCTTCGGCGATGCGGCACACCGCGCGGATCCGCTCCGGCAGAGCTGCGATATCGCCCGAAAAGCGAACGCGAATGCCCTCTTTTTCGAGCTCAGGATCGTATCTTTCGAAAAATTCGACGAAGAGCTCCATCAGAGCTCGGACCTCGCTTTCGGGGCGCGACCAGTTTTCGGTCGAAAACGCATATACGGTCAGGTAACGGACACCGTATCGTCCGCAATTACGGCATAGTGCTTTCAGATTCTCGGCGCCGGCGCGGTGGCCCGCCGATCTCGGAAGTCCCCGCTTCTTGGCCCATCTTCCGTTCCCGTCCATAATAACGGCCAAATGGCGCGGAATGCTGTCCGGCCGAAGTACCGGCACATTCGGCGCAACGGATTTTTCAAAACGAAAGAGCTGTTTCATTTTTGTTATAAAACTCGAAACGGCAGATGCTTTTTCAGGGGACTTTCCCATAGCGCAACACTCCACGATCCCGACAAAACGGCGGGCTGATCCGCCCGCCGTACAGGTCGGTTTATTACCAACCGGGATCAGATCTCCATGAGATCGCTTTCCTTGTCCGTGCAGAGACCATCGATCTCTTTGACATATTTGTCGGTCAGTTTTTGCATTTTGTCCTCAAACTCCTTCAAATCGTCTTCGGTCAATTCCTTCTTTTTATTCAGCGCGCGATATTTCTCGATCCCGTCTCTGCGAATATTTCTGAGCGCAACCTTTGCTTCCTCGCCGTATACGTGGACACTTTTGACCAGATCCTTTCTTCTTTCTTCCGAGAGGATCGGGAACAGGAGGCGAATCATTTTGCCGTCATTTGAAGGATTAATCCCCAGTTCCGAAGCTTGGATCGCGCGTTCGATATCGCGAAGCAAAGACGGATCCCAGGGCGTCAGAGTGATCATCCTCGGCTCCGGCACCTGAATATTGGCAACCGCATTGAGTGGCGAAGGCGCACCGTAATACTCGACCGTGATCCGGTCCAGGACATGCGGATTTGCGCGCCCCGCACGTAAGGCGTTAAAATTCTCGTGAAGACTTCGGATTGTCTTCTTCATCCGGTCTTCGTACTGATCGTAGTCTTCTTTGCTGATTATTTGCATTTCTGCACCTCCGTTTCTGATTGTATGTTGGCTTTTATTTTACCAATGTGCCGATATTTTCACCGAAAACGATCCGATAAATGTTTTCGGGATCTTCCATCGAAAAAACAATGATCGCGGTCCGGTTGTCCCGGCACAGCGCCGCGGCGGTCGCATCCATAATCTTCAGGTCAAACTTCAATATATCGTCATGTGTGACGCGTTCATAGCGCTTGGCATCCGGGTACTTATTGGGATCCTTGTCATAGACGCCGTCGACCATAGTGGCCTTGCAGAAAATATCCGCCTCGATCTCGGCCGCACGCAATGCCGCGCCCGTATCAGTCGAAAAAAACGGATTTCCGGTTCCGCACGCGAAAATGACAACGCGTTTCTTCTCCAAGTGACGAATCGCGCGTTTGCGGATGTACGGTTCAGCCATCTGACGGATCTCGACGGCGGACAGCACGCGTGTAATCACGCCTGCCTGTTCCAAAGCGTCGGACAGAGCGAGGGAATTCATCATGGTGGCCAACATTCCGATATGATCGGCGGTTACGCGATCCATATTTCCGCTGGTTCTGCCCCTCCAGAAGTTCCCGCCGCCGACGACCACGGCAACCTCGACTCCGGTATCCGCGACTTTCTTGATCATTTGGCTCATCGATTTGAGAACGGTATCGTCGATGCCGAACTTCCTCTGTCCGGCCAGCGCCTCACCGCTGACTTTTAGAAGAATCCTGTTATACACCGGGTTATCCATGGGTCCACCTCCGATATCATATTCAAACCTCTTATATTCTATACGTTAATGCCGATAAATAAAAGTCGCCGCGATCAAATCGTGGCGACTTCCGTGATTTTACATAAATTACCGACAATACGCCCGCCTCCTCCGCTCTGATCGGCAGAGAGTAACCGGGCCATATTTCGTTCTATCCCTTGATCTGGCTCATGACTTCTTCGGCGAAATTATCTTCCTTTTTGGCCAACCCCTCACCCATCTCATAACGGGTGAAGCGGCGGATTGAGACATTCTCACCGATCGCGGCGATCATTTCCTTCAAAAGGATCTCGATGGTCTTGGAATCATCCTTGACATACTCCTGCTCCAGAAGGCAATTGTCCTTAAAGAATTTCGCAAGCGATCCCTCAACGATTTTATCGAGAATCTTTTCCGGCTTTCCGTCATTCAGTGCTTTGTTGCGAATGATTTCTTTTTCCTTGGCGATTTCCGATTCCGGAACATCCTCACGGGAAACCCACTTCGGATTCGCCGCCGCGATCTGCATTCCGATATCGTGCACAAAAGACCGGAACATCTCATTTTTGGCCGCAAAATCCGTCTCAATATTCACTTCAACCAAAACGCCGATGCGTCCGCCAGCATGAATATATGAATCCACGATGCCCTCGGCGGCAATTCTTCCCGCCTTCTTTGCCGCAGATGCAATGCCCTTCTCACGAAGCCATGCTACTGCTTTCTCTACATTGCCCTCGCTATCGATAAGAGCTCTCTTACAATCCATGATCCCCGAGCCTGTCATCTCGCGGAGTTCTTTGACCTGTGATGCTGATATTTCAACCATGCTGATACCTCCATATTACTGCTCGATCCCGAAGGATCCCGCTTATTTCTGATAATTATGCTTCCTCGGCAGTCTCAAAAACGACCGCTGCGGTCTCGGGGACTTCTGCCTCTTCACCCGTTATCTCAGGCGCAGAAGCAACTTCTTCCTTATCGTCTTTGCCCGAGTCAAACGACTCGCCTTGTTTGGCTTCGATCACTGCGTCCGCCATACGTCCGGCAATCAACTTCACAGCACGGATCGCGTCGTCATTTCCGGGAATTACATAGTCCACTTCTTCCGGGTCGCAGTTCGTATCTACGATGGCAACGATCGGGATACCCAGTCTTCTTGCCTCCGACACTGCCAGATGCTCTTTCTTGATGTCTACCACAAAAAGAACTGCCGGCAGTCTGTTCATGGCCTGGATCCCGCCGAGGTTCTTCTCGAGTTTTTCGGTTTCCAACCGCAGTTTCGCAACTTCTTTCTTGGTCCGCAAATCAAACGATCCGTCCTCGGCCATTCTGCGAAGTTCGTTCAAACGTCCGATTCTTCTTCGGATCGTAGTGAAATTCGTCAGCGTTCCGCCGAGCCAGCGATTATTCATAAAGAACATACCGCAACGGTTTGCTTCTTCCGCGATGGAATCCTGCGCCTGTTTCTTGGTTCCGACGAATAAAACGTATCCGCCGTCCATAGCGACCTGACGCATGAACATATAGGCCTCATCAGCCTTGCGAACTGTTTTCTGAAGATCGATGATGTGGATCCCGTTGCGCTCCGTGTAAATGAATTCCGCCATCTTAGGGTTCCAACGGCGCGTCTGATGTCCGAAATGGACACCCGCTTCAAGGAGCTGTTTCATAGAAATGACCGGCATGATATAATCCTCCTGTTTCTCATCCACGAGTGCGAAACCGAGCCTTACGGCACAAAAGGACTGCCTCGTGTGTTTTTTTTAGCCTTTCGATACTATCATGAGATGTATGATTAATCAAGTACCGTGATCAATAAAAAACCGCATCCCCTTCACCCGGACAAAAACCTTCATGATGAACAGGCGAAGTGATAGAATATATGAAACGAAATACACCGGAGGAAAAATGGACAGATATATAATCGACCCCGATTGTCAGGCAGATTTTCGAAAAGTATTATCCGATATTCTATCCATCCCGAGCGTCAAATCGGAGCCTTCCGCAGAAGCCCCGTACGGCACAGAAACGGCACGGGCGCTCGATTGTATGCTGCGTTATGCAAAGGCAAACGGTCTTGACGTCGTCAACCTGGATAATCGAGTGGGCTACGCGCAGTGGGGCACCGGAGAAAAAATGGTCGCCATTTTGTGTCACCTGGACGTTGTTCCGCCCGGAGAGGGTTGGGACAGTGATCCGTTTTCACTGGAGATCCGGGAAGGGCAGCTCATCGGCCGCGGAATTACGGACAATAAAGGTCCGGCGGTTTGTGCCCTGTTCGCCCTGCTCCGACTGAAGGCGAGCGGATATCGCCCCTCCGGAAGGATCCGGCTGATCTTTGGTTTGGATGAGGAGCATGGATGCACCTGTATGAAGCATTATGTAGGTGTTTCAGAACTTCCGGACGTCGGCTTCACGCCGGATGCTTCTTTTCCCGCGATCTATGCCGAAAAGGGAATCCTCCAGATCCGTCTGAGCGGACCCGGCTCGTCAATCATGGAGTCCGTCGGCGGAGACGCGTATAACATGGTCCCATCGTCCTGTTCGGTGACCGACCTTCAGACCCGAAAACGCTTCACGGCAACGGGAATACAGGCTCACGCCTCAACACCCGAGAAGGGCGAAAACGCAATCATTGAGGCTGTCTTCGCCTATTCGGATTCTTTTTCGGGGACGAATGCGGTGTTTGATTTTATAAAAAAGTACGCGGTCCGCAACGAGGATCTGATAAAGCTGATAACCGTCGCGCAACCCGATATTTCCGGAAGTCTGACCGTTAACACCGGCATGATCCGCATCAATTCCGATGAATCCTCGATCGGTATCGATATTCGTTATCCGGTGAAAAGCGATGGAGATGCGGTTTTCCGCGAAGTATCCGGGAAGGCTTCCGAATTCGGTCTTCATGCGACAGTCGTCGACCATCTTCCCCCGCTTTTCGCAAATCCCGGATCTGCATCCATGACCGCACTCAAGTCCGCTTACGAGCGGCATATCCCGGATGCCTATCGGGCTTCGTTTCCGGGCCAAACCGATATCCCGGATGAATTTTGCTCCTCGGATCCGATCGCGATCGGCGGGGGAACGTATGCCCGTTCCGTACCGGGGATCATTGCATTCGGTCCCCGTTTTCCTTGGGAAGAGGAGCGAATGCACCAGAAAAACGAGTCCTGCTCGGAAAAAACGATGCTTGTATCGATCGATTTATATCGGGACGCTCTGATCTCCCTTTGCGAAACATTGTAATCGCGGTAAAAATATAACCAAAAAGAACCGGCACCGATCTTAAATGGATCAGTGCCGGTTTTTTGATTGAAAAACACTCTGCCGATTCACGCGGCGTCGGCATCCTCCGTATCAGAGCAATCGACGAATGGACGTGACGCTGCCCATCGAAAAATACGCAAGTACGACTTTACCGTTCCGGCTGGAGGCGTGAACGATCATTCCTCCGCCGATATAAAGCGCGACGTGGTCACACACTTTACCGCCATAACTATAACAAACGACATCACCGGGCTGTATCTCCGATTCCGATACCGGTGTGCCCAGGGCTTCGATTTTAGCGGATTGGTGCGGAAGATACATGTTGTAATAGTTTGCATAGACATAGGATACGAATCCGGAACAGTCCATTCCGCTCGTCGAGCTTCCCGCCCAAACATACGGGACACCGAGAAAAGATTGCGCATAGGTTGCAATGTCGCTGGAAGAGGGATCAGCGGGCGTAACCGCGGGCGCGCTTGTGACGGTACCCGAAGACGCTCCGGAGCCGGGTTTGGAAGAGGATACCAAACTGGCCAAGAC
>JAEAME010000605.1_pt1 | contig 34582 bp, 31 predicted proteins | sample 8958731 | NCBI WGS metagenome assembly JAEAME01 (sample SAMN16933194, study PRJNA681113) | bioreactor sludge metagenome | isolation source: anerobic bioreactor sludge (Control) | place: India:Bengaluru | collected 2018-10-24
TGACGATCAAGCTCGAGCCCTTCTTCGCCGGCGCGGCCCTGCCCTGGATGAAGCCGGGCTACCGGGACGGGGAGGCCTGTTGAGGCCCCGACGCCCGGGTCGCCGGCCCGGCCTCGCGCTCCCGGCCGCCGGCCTGTTATCGTTCCTGGCCCTCGCCGCCGCCGTCTCCTGGTCTTGCCGGGCCGCCCGCCCGCCCGCCGCGTCGCTCGTCGTCTCGAGCGATTTCGAGTCGGGCGCGGCCGACGGCTGGACGCCCAACGATCCCGGCGGCTGGCGTGTGGCCGTCGATCCGCCCGCCGGCTCGAAGGTCTACGAACTGGTCAGGCCCGGCCCGCCCGGCCCCGTCCGGGCCCCGTTCTCCCGGTCGGTCCTCGCCGGCGTCGAAGTCGAGTCCTTCGAGCTCACGGGCCGCCTGCGCTGCGCCACCGATCCGGCCACCGCGGTCCGGGACATGTGCGTCATTTTCCATTACCAGGACCCGACGCACTTCTATTACGTCCATTTCGCCGGCACGAGCGACGACGTCCACAACATCATCGGCCTCGTCGACGGGGCCGACCGGGTCAAGATCAATCTCGAGCCGGCGGGCGCGTCGGCCGCCCGACTGACCGACCGGGCCTGGCACGCCTTCAAGGTGACCTGCGACGCCCGGACGGGCGACATCCGGGCCTATCTCGACGACCTGTCGACCCCCATCCTGACCGCCCGCGACCGCAGCCTGCCCCACGGCCTGGTCGGCGTCGGCTCCTTCGACGACACCGGCGCCTTCGACGACCTGGTCCTTCGGGCGCCCGGAAGGTGACCCGGGCGGTCGTTCCTGCTAAGATAGGCGCCGGGAACCGCCCGCATGAACCCATCGCCCAAGGAGCCCGCCCCATGTCCTTCCGCGAGACCCTGAAAAGAATGGCCGGCCTGTCCGTCGACATCCCCGGCGCCGAGGCCTGCCTCCTGCTCGACAGCCCCGAGGAGTTCGACGCCGCCGTCGCCTCGCGCGACAAGCTCATGGTCCTGCTCTACGCCTCCTGGTGCCCGTTCTCCCGGGCCTTCCTGTCGGATTACCTGTCCCACGCGGCGGCCGGGGACCCCTGTTACGCCCGCATCGTCGTCGACGACGGCGACCCCCTGGTCGAGCGCTACGGCATCGACGTCTACCCGACGGTGCTCTTCTTCGAGAAGGGGAAGCTCGTCCGCCGCCTGGATGGGGCCTTCCACCGCGGGCTGACCCGCGGCCAGCTCCAGGACTTCGTCCGCCGCTGCGACGTCCGCTGACCCCCCGCCGGCGGCCCTTCCCGCCCCCGTTTGACAGGCGGGGCGGATTCTGTAATTGTACAGAAGGACCTCGGGCGTCCCGAGAGAGATCGAAGAAAGGTGTCCCCATGACCAAGCACCACCCCGCTCTGACCGTTCTCCTGGCCGCGGCGCTCGCCCTGGCCCTGTCCGGCTGCTCGGCCGGCGACGACGACGGCGGCGGGGGCGGCACCGATCCGGCCTACCGGGCCCTCCTGAAGCTGACCTCGAGCAACACGGCCGACACCGACAGCTTCGGCTACGCCGTGGCCGCGGACGCCAATTTCGCCATCGTCGGCGCCCCGGCCGCCGAGGGCGGCGGCACGGACCGCGGCAAGGCCTACATCTTCTCCAAGTCCTCCGACGCCTGGGCCGAGGTCAAGATCCTGACGGCTTCCGACGACAGCGACTACGACTACTTCGGCGTCTCCGTCGACATCTCGGGCGACTACGCCGTGGTCGGCGCGGGCGGCGAGAACGGCACGGGCACGGACATGGGCGCGGCCTACGTCTTCTACCGCAACCAGGGCGGCGCCGACAACTGGGGCCAGGTCAAGAAGATCACGGCCTCCGACCGGGCCGACGACGACGGCTTCGGCTACGCCGTGGCCATCGACGGCGGCACCATCCTCGTCGGCGCGGACGGCGAGGACGGCGCCGGCACGGACCGCGGCGCGGTCTACGTCTTCCTCAAGGACGAGGGCGGCTTCGACAATTGGGGCCAGGCCAACAAGATCACGGCCAACGACGCCGCCGACGTCAACCAGTTCGGCTACGCCGTGGCCCTCTCCGGGGACGTCGCCCTCGTCGGCTCGCCCCGGGCCAACGGGGCCGGCACGGCCCGCGGCGCGGTCTACGTCTTCTCCCGCGACCTGGGCGGGGCCGGCGTCTGGGGCCAGGTGACCAAGCTCGCCGCTTCCAGCCCTTCGGACAATGCCTGGTTCGGCAACGCCGTAGCCCTCCAGGGCTCCCTGGCCGTCGTAGGCGAGGCCTGGTACGACGGCGGCGGCACCAACCGCGGCGCGGCCTACGTCTTCGGCAAGGACTCCGGCGGCACGGACGCCTGGGGCCAGATCAAGAAGCTCACCGCGAGCGACCTCCACGACGACGACTTCTTCGGTTACAGCGTCGCCGTCAACGGCGCCAACGTCGCCGTCGGCGCGCCCTGGGCCCCCGGCGGCGGCACGGAACGGGGCCAGGTCTACGTCTTCTCCAAGGACCAGGGCGGGGCCGACGCTTGGGGCGAGGTCCAGCGCCTGCGCTCGAGCGACGCCTCCAACGAGGACTGGTTCGGCTTCGGCGTGGCCGTCTACGGCGTCTATGTCGTCGGCGGCGCGGTCGGCGAGGACGGCGCCGGCACCGGCCGCGGCGCGGCCTACGTCCTCAAGAAGTCCTAGGCCGGCCCCCACGGGGCGGCCGGAGGCCGACACCGGGAACGACCGCGATGCCGCGATACGACCTGGCCATCACCCACGATTGGGAGTACGACGCGGATTTCGTCCGCCTCGTCGCCGAGGCCGCCCGGGCCCGGGGCCTGACCGTTCTCCTGGTCGCCCCGGCTGAGGCCGGCCGCGTCCTGCGGGACTTCCGCTCCGGGGCGCTCGACTTCGGCCTGCTCTTCGACCGCGGCTCGGGCTCGTCGCCGGAGTTCGTCGAGCTGCAGGCCCTGGCCCTGGCCCGGGGCCGGGACGTTCTCGAGGGCCTGGACAAGCTGCGCTGGGCCTCGGACAAGGCGACCATGCACCTCGAGTTCCTGGCGGCCGGCCTCCCGGCGCCCTACACCATCATCCTCCCGTCATACGCCTCCCGGCCCCATCTGGCCGTGACGGCGCAGGAGCTGGCCCCCCTCGGCGCGCCGTTCGTCATCAAGCCGGCCAACACCACCGGGGGCAGCCTGGGCGTCATCGTCGACGCCTCCGGCCCGGCCGCGGTCCTGGCGGCCCGCAGGACCTACCCGGCCGACAAGTACCTGCTGCAGGAACGGATCGTCCCCGAGGTCCGCGGCGGACGGCGGTTCTGGTTCCGGGGGTTCTACGTTCTCGGCCAGGTCCACCTGGCCTGGTGGGACGACCGGACCCATGTCTACGACGAGCTCGGCTACGACGAGGCCGCGGCGGCCGGCCTGGGGCCCGTCTACGCCATCGTCCGGGCCATCGCCCGCGTTTCGCGGCTGCGGTTCTTCTCGACCGAGGCGGCCCGCGACGTCCGGGGCCGCTTCGTCGTTGTCGACTACGTCAACGAGATCTGCGACATGCGGCTGCGGTCGGCCCACGCCGACGGCGTCCCGGACGCGGTCGTCGGGCGGATCGCCGACCGCATCGCCGCCCACGCCGGGGAGGCCGCGGCGCCCCGCGACGGGGCCGGCGGGGAAGAGGGAGGCGCGGCATGAAGATGCGCGGACTGATGATCGGCCTGCTGCTGGCGCTGGTGATCGTCTATTTCGTCCTCTTCACCAAGGTCGGCAAGGACGACAAGGGCGGGCTGGAGACCATGGTCGACCAGTACCTCGAGGCCAAGATCGACCTGACCAACGTCAACCTGGAAACCCTGGCCCGGCTGGTCCAGGCGTATGCGGCGGAGGCCGAAGGGGGGCTGCCCGAGTCGCTCGAGGCCCTGCGGCGCTCCCAACCGGCCGCCGCGTCGGTCGCGGACGCCTGGGGACGGAAGGTCCGCTACGAGAGGACCTCGGACACGGGCTTCCGGCTGCGGTCGGCGGGCCCCGACGGCGCCTTCGACACCGGCGACGACCTGGTCAAGGATTTCTGACGAAGAGGCGCTTGATCCGGGCCCACCAGCCCTGCTTGGGCGGGGCCTCCTCGATCTCCAGCTTGCCGACCGACTTGCGGAAGGCGGCCTGGGGCGGGAAGTAGGGGGCCCGGCGCAGCAGGGCCAGGTCGTACTCCCGGCGCTGGCCGGGGTCGCGGAGGGTCTGAAAGGCTTCCTGGACGCGCTCCAGGACCAGGGCCCGCTCGGCCTCCGTCACCAGGCCGTAGAGGGCCAGCGAGCCGTCCTTGTAGGTGGCCAGGGCCGCCTGGTAGCCTTCCCAGATCTCGTCCTGCGAGGCCGTCCGCTCCACCGACAGCAGCTCGTAGTAGTTCCAGTCCTCGATCCGCTTCAGCATCACGTGTCCGGCAGGCCGATCTCGGGCGGCGTCCGCAGGGTGAATTCGATGGAATAGGCCAGCTCCTCGGACATGCGCCGGATGGCCTTGGCCGCGGCGGCGTCCGGGTGGTCGGGGTAATAGGGGCGCAGGCCGCGCAGCGAGGACTGGACGTCCTCGTCGTAGGGCACGGCGCCCAGGTACTTCATGTCGATGAGCAGGTACTTGCGGGCCACGTCGGCCACGGAGCGGCCGAGCAGGACGTCGCGCTCGTCGCGGGTCTTGTTCATGACCAGGCAGGGCCGGAAGCCGCGCAGGGCCCGGTAGAGGATGGTGCCGTAGGACCGGTCGGTCTCCATGAGGGACTTGAAGAACCCGTAGAGCGACTGGGAGTTCTTCTCGATCTGGTCCAGCATCTTCTGGTGCAGGTCGCGGATCTTGTAGTGGTCCATGTAGAGCTTGAGGACCCGCATGATGCACGACTTCAGGAACAGGTAGGTGTTCTCGATGGCCGTGGGCTCGGGCGTGGCCACGACCACGCCGGGGTTGGCGCTCAGGAAGAAATCCAGGGTGTTGAAGCTGCTGCCCGTGCCCAGGTCGAGGATGACGTTCGAGGTGGCCAGCTGCCGGACCTGCCGCAGCAGCCGGAGCTTGCGATAGTGGGCCAGGTTGGCGATGAACAGGATGTTCTCGGAGCCCCGGACCAGGCGGAGGTTCTTGAAGGGGGTCGGGACGGCCGCCTCCTCCAGGGTCGGGACGGCGCCGGTCAGGAAGTCGCCCAGGTCCGGGTGGGCGGGCTTCATCCCTAGGAGCGTGTGCAGGTTGGGGGCGCCGAGGTCGGCGTCGAGCAGGACCACGTCGCGGTCCAGGGAGGCGAGGTGGAGGCCCAGGTTGGCGGCCACGAAGCTCTTGCCCGTGCCGCCCTTGCCGCCGCCGATAGCCCAAATCCTTCTGTCCATCCTGAACCTTATAAAAAACCTTGGCCCCGAAAGACATATTTACCATAGACGGGGCGCGAAATCAAAATCGGACGAGCGAGCGGAGACATAGGCCGGGGCGATGGGCCGCCGGGCTTGGACGGAAGGGGTCAAACCTAAATTTCTTCAATTCTCTGGCGACCCGCCCGGGGTCTCCTCTTCGCGAAAATTGAAGAAATTTAGGTTTGACCCCTTCCGGCGTCCCCTTCCGGCCCGCGGCCCGTCCCGCTCAAACGGTCTTGGCTTCGCCGCCCTCGACGGCGGCGGCCCGCTTGTTCTTCCAGGCCCGGCGGATGAGCAGGCACATGAGCAGGATCAGGCCCGTGATCAGCGCCCGGGCGCCCCAGAGGTAGGGCTTGTTGGCAGCCTCCTCGCCCTTCATCAGGAACTTGCCGACGGCGTCCTGGACGGTCCACATGACCAGCAGGACGAGCAGGTAGACCGGCGTGACGTAGGTCATGATGACCTTGAAGATCTTCGGCACCTTGAGGTCGGCGCCCTTGTGCATCTCGGTCCAGCCCTTCTTGAGCCCGAAGACCCAGGAGAAGAGGACGATCTCGATGGCCGCGAAGACGACCAGGCCGAACGTGCCGGCCCAGAAGTCGAGCTCGTCCAGGAAGCCGAAGCGGAAGAAGGCGATGACCATGGCGCTGCAGGCGATGAGCACGGCGAAGACGGCCTTGACCGCTTTCTCGCGCTTCCACTTGAACTCGTCCTCGAGGAAGGCGATGGCCGGCTGGGTCATGGCCACCGACGAGGTGATGCCGGCGATGAAGAGCAGGAAGAAGAACATGCCGCCGAAGATCTGGCCCAGGGGGATCTTCTGGAAGATGACCGGCAGGGCCGTGAAGCCGAGGTTATAGGAGCCGCCCTGGGCGATAGCCTGGGTCTCGGCGGCGCCGAAGAAGATGACGGCGGCCGGGATGGCGATGGTGCCGCCCAGGATGACCTCGGCGAACTCGTTCGTGGAGGCGGTCGACAGGCCGTTCAGGGTGATGTCCTGCTTCTCGCGGACGTAGGAGGCGTAGGTGTTGATGATGCCCTGGCCCAGGCTCAAGGTGAAGAAGATCTGCCCGGCCGCGGCCAGCCAGACCGAGGCCGACCCCAAGCGGCCGAAATCGGGGTTCCAGATGAAGCCCAAGCCGGTGGAGATATTGAGCTCCGGCGCGGACGGGTCGGGCGTGCCCAGGGTCAGGACGCGGACGACCAGGACGATGCCGAAGATGAAGAGCAGGGGCATGCCGTACTTGGCCAGGACCTCGATGCCCTTGGAGATGCCCTTGTAGAGGAAGAAGAAGTTCAGGGCGATGGTGATGAACCAGAAGATCAGGATGGGGGCCATGGAGCTGAAGAACTCGTTGGATTCCAGGCCCTGGAAGCCGTGCAGGAAGCGGCCCATGGCCTCCCGGTTGGCGTGGCCGAAGTACTTGCCGGTCAGCGAGAACCAGGAGAATCCCAGGCACCACGACTCGACGAAATTGTAGTAGATGACGATGAGGAAGGGGATGACGATGCCCAGGGCGCCCAGGTATTTCGATGGCGCCTTCTTCCAGAGCAGATTGAGCATGCCCGGCGTCGTGCCGTGGCCGTGGGCGCCGCCCATGCGGCCGATCGTCCACTCGACCCACATCATGGGGATGCCGAGCAGCAGGAAGGCCACGAAATAGGGGATCATGAAGGCCCCGCCGCCGTTGGAGGAGGCCTGGACCGGGAAGCGCAGGAAGTTGCCCAGGCCGATGGCGTTGCCGGCCACGGCCAGGATCAGGCCGATGCGCGAGCCCCACTGCTCGCGGCCGCCGGCCTCGACGACGACCTCCGGCTTCTTGGCGAACAGGACCCGGGAAAAGCAGTAGATGGTCAGGGTCAGGATGAAGCCCCATCCGAAGATGAGGAAGAACCAGCCGTTTCCGGTCAATCCTTGCGTCATAGGACCTCCTCGGGGATCGGGAAAGGGCTAGATACCATAGGACCGCCCCGCCTGTCAAAGCTAAACCGCGGCCTTGCCTTGCCTTTCGGGGCGTTTTCTGCTATCCTGAACCATCTTATCCGCAGAATTCTCCGCAGGAGCCGACTAACGTTGGACGCATTCGGGAACATCGACAGCAAGTACCGTTTCATCATTTTGGCGGCCAAGCGCGCCAAGCAGCTCCTCAAGGGCGCCAAGCCCAAGATCGAGTCCCGCTCCCGCAACCCGATCCGCATCGCCCAGGCCGAGGTCCGCGGCGGGCTCGTCGAGTACGAGATCATCCCGGCCCGGATGGAGGACATCCCCGAGCGCGAGGAGCGGGTCTTTGTCGGCGGCGGCATCCCCGACGAGGCCGTGGAATCCGACGGCCTGGCCGGCAAGGACCTGGCCGACGAGGACGTCGAGCTGGCGGCCGGGGAAGAGGCCGAGGACGTCGAGCCCGAGGCCGAAGGCGAGGACGAGAACGAGGACCTCGAGGGCGCGGACGACCTCGGCAAGGACGACAAGGACGAGTAGGCCGCCAGGCCCGGCCTAGGCCGGCGGGGCTTCTTCCGCCCGGCCCTTCAGCAGATCGGGGTAGCTCCGGGTGATGAAGTCCGCCCGCCGGAAGCCCAGGGCCCGGGCGAAGCGGGTGATCTCGTGGCGCTCGCCCTCGAGCTCCAGGAAGCTCCCGGCCGCCGTTTCGTCGATGCACACCGTCAGGCGGGCCTTCCGCAGCACGGTCCGCCGCTTGCGGTAGGCGAAGACCTCGCGCAGCCCCAGGGCCTTAAGGATCCGGCGGGCCTCCTTCGGGTCATGGACCTGGGTCTCGAACTCCTCGCGGACCTTGAAGGACCGCGAGGCCCGCGTCTCTCCCTTGAAGGTCAGCGTGGCCCGGCGGCCCGCCGTGCGCAGGCGCAGGGCCCGGCCCGACCCGGCCAGCGCCCCGGAGGCGAAATCGAAGAGGACGTTCGTCTCCAGGTGGCGGTCCCGGGCCAGGACCGCGCCCCGGGCCAGGACCTTCTCGCGCCAGGCTTTGGGGTCGTCGATCCGGATCTTGACCTCGATCTCGGTCATGGCGGGCGTCTCCCTCATTTCTCGCGCCGCAGGCTGAAGACGGCCAGCCGGAGCAGCGACCGCTTGGCCGCCGTGTCCGGGAAGGGCGCGACGGCCTCCAGGGCCCGCTCGGCGAACTGGCGGGCCCGCGCTTCGGCGTAGGCGAAGGCCCCGGCCCCGGCCAGCCCGTCGAGGGCGGCCCGGACCTCTTCGTCCGACAGGTCCTTGCGCCCGACCAGGCCCCGGACCCGCTCCGCCCCGTTCCCGCCGGCGGGACCGAAGGCGCGGATGAGCGGCAGGGTGATCCGGCCCTCGCGAAGGTCGGACAGGACGGGCTTGCCGAGGATGGCGGCGTCGCCCGTGAAATCGAGCAGGTCGTCGACGATCTGGAAGGCCAGGCCCAGGTTCCGCCCGTAGGCGGCCACGGCCTCCTCCTCCTCGGCCGAGGCCGGGCCGAGGATGGCCCCGATCCGGCAGCAGACCTCGAACAGGGCGGCCGTCTTGTTGCCGACGATCTCCAGGTACTGGGCCTCGGTGATGGCCGGGTCGCCCGAGCGGGCGAACTCGTCGAGCTCGCCTTCGATCATCAGGGCCGAGACGTCCGTCAGCAGGCGGGTGATCCGCTCGTGCCGGGACCGCAGCGACAGGCCGATGGACTTGATATAGAGGTAGTCGCCGAGGAGCACGGTGATGTTCGGGCCCCACTTGGCGTGGACCGATTCCGTGCCCCGGCGGTGGCCGGCGTTGTCGACGATGTCGTCGTGGATGAGGCTGGCCGTGTGCAGCAGCTCGACGAGCGAGGCCAGGAAGACCGACTCTTCGCTGCCCGGGCTGAAGAGCCGCGACGTCAGCAGGACGAGGGCCGGCCGCAGGCGCTTGCCCTTCTTGCCCAGGACGTAGCCGCTGATCTCGGCCGTCAGGGGATTGGTCGAGCGCGACCAGGACTCGAGGCGCTCCTCGACCCGGTCGAGGTCGGCCCGGATGTCCGCGTAGAGCGGCGCGGCGTCCCGCCAATCCGATACGGCGGACCAGCGGTCGACGAGCGGGGTGGGCGGCATCATCGGGTGCGGCGCCATCTTAACATCGGCCGGCCGCGTTTTCAAACGGGAACAGGCCGGCGAAGTTCCGGGTCGTGGCCTCGGCCAGGTCCTCGAGCGCCAGGCCCTTGAGCCCGGCCAGGACCCGGGCCGTCTCGACGACGTAGGCCGGCTCGTTGCGCCGCCCGGCGCCCCGGTAGGGGACCGGGGCGAGGTAGGGAGCGTCCGTTTCGACGAGCAGGCGGTCGAGCGGGACCTTGGCGGCGACCTCGCGCAGGGCGCCGGCCTTGGGGAAGGTCAGGATGCCGGAGAACGAGACCAGGAAGCCGCGGTCGAGCATGGCCGAGGCCACGCCCCAGTCCTCCGTGAAGCAGTGCAGGACGCCGCCGCGCCGGAAGCGTTCGCCGTCGACCGCGGCGGCGATGTCGGCCCCGGCCAGGCGGCTGTGGAGGAGGACCGGCAGGCCGAGCCGCTCGGCCAGGGCCAGCTGGGCCCGCAGGGCCCGCTGCTGCGACTCGGGCGGGGAGAAGTCGTAGTGATAGTCGAGGCCGATCTCGCCGACGGCCCGAATGGCCGACCGTCCGGCCAGGGCCTCCAGGGCCGCCAGATGGCCTTCCGCGAAGTCCTTGGCTTGGTGAGGATGGACCCCCGCGGCGGCCAGGATGGCGCCGAACTCGGCGGCTAGGGCCTCGATCGCCGCCAGGCTGGCCGGCCGGGTCAGGTCGGCCGGGCAAAGGATGGCGGCCAGGCCCGCGGCGAAGGCTCGGCGGACGACCTCGGAACGGTCCGGGTCGAACTCGGGCATGTCCAGGTGGGCATGCGAATCGACGAGGCGGATAGGGCTAGTCATGGGAGAAATAGGGGACACGTACCGCGGCGGTACATGTCCCCGGGATGTCCCGGCGGACGACCTCGGAACGGTCCGGGTCGAACTCGGGCATGTCCAGGTGGGCATGCGAATCGACGAGGCGGATGGGGCTGGTCATGGGGGAAAAAAAGGGGACACGTACCGCGGCGGTACGTGTCCCCGGTCTGACGTTACTGGGCCAGCTTGATCTTCAGGGCCCGGAGCGGGATGGCGCCGTGGCTGACGAGCTTCTGGAGGAAGTCCTTGGCGCTGAAGGACTCGCCCTTCACCTTGCGGTAGTCCTTCTCCATGTCCAGGATCTCCTGGTAGCCGATGTAGGCCTGGGCGCCGTCGCCGGGATTGAGCACGATCTGGTTCCAGCGGCGCTCGGCCTCGGCCTTGGTCATGAAGCCGCGCACCGTCATGTAGTCGAGGACCTTGTCCTTGGTCCAGGTGCCCTCGTGGACGTTGATGTCCATCTGGAAATCGATGACGGTCTTGAGCAGGAGCTTGAGCTGGTTGAGGCGCATCCGCAGGTCGTAGTTGCCGTAGCCGGTCTCCATGAACAGGTCTTCCAGGAAGATCGGCCAGCCCTTGAGCAGGCCCTGGTTGGCGGCCATGCGGCGGATGACGGAGGGGTCCTTGCGGGTCATGGCCAGCGGCACGAACGAGCCGGGGTAGATCCGCTGGATGGTCGAGAAGTCCATGTAATAGTTGTTGTGCTCCTCCATGAAGGAGGCGGCCATGTCGGCGGCCCAGTCGGCGGGGACGGGCCGGATGTAGAGCTTGTAGGGCCCGGCGGCCTCGAAAGCCCCGGGGTGGGTCAGATGGGTCCAGCGGCCGGGCATGCAGAAGGCGGGCGCGGGCTCGACGGCCAGGTCGTCGGCGGGCAGCTCGATGAGGCCCTGCTGCTGGATGAAGGCCTTCAGGCTGGCGGCGCCGGAGCTGATGCGATTGACGAACTCGCCGGGGGCGACGTGGTCGCTCTTGATCTTGTCGAGCACGCCCTGGATGACGATGTTGCGGGTCTGCTCCTCGCCCTTGGTCCGGCCGAGCTGCTCGATGTCGACGTTCGGGTACATGATCTTATAGAAGGGGATGCAGACGAGGAACATGTCCCGGCGGATGTTGTTGAAATCGGCCAGCGAGCGCTGCACGATCTCCTCGAGGATGGGCAGGTTGCCCTGGGTCGTCCGGCGCAGCAGGCGCAGGTGCGGGTCGGGCATGCGGAAGTTCCCGGTCGACTTGGCCAGGAGCTCGCCCTTCAGCCAGCGCTGGTAGTCCTCGAGGGCCGTGACGGCCTTGGCCACCTCGGCCTGGAGGGCGGCGGCGCCGCCGGAGAGCTTGGGCACGTCGTTCCGGTAGAAGTCGATGACGGCCGGCATGTGGTCGATGGCCGCCTGGGTGTACTCGGGGGGCGGGTTCTTGAGGCTGTCCTTGGCCCGCTTGACCAGGCCGGGGATGAGCTTGGCCCGGGCCGTGGCCGCCGCGACGTTGGCGGCGCCGTTCTTGGCGAGCAGGCTGCCCAGGCTTTGGACGAACAGCTCGTTGTAGAGCAGCGGGTTGTCCTGCCAGGGCAGCGTGTACTGGAGCTTGAGGAACTCCAGATCGAGGAAGTCGAGATACATCTCGTGGTCGAGCTGGTTGTCGGCGGAGAGCTTGGTCTTGTCGATCTTGGTGACCAGCTCCTGGTTGAAGCCGTCCAGGACCTCGTTGAACTTGTCGAGGGCGCCTTCGCTCGGATCCTCGAGCTTGTCGTTGTACTTCGTGTAGCCCTGGATGGTCCCGGATGTCGGGTAGAACTTGAAGTAGGCGTCCCAGAAGGAGTCCTGGAACTTCTTGAACTTGGCGTCCTCGGCCGACTGGGCCAGCAGGGCGCCGGTCGCGCAGGCGAAGAGGGCCAGCGCGACGACGACGATGGCTGTTCTTTTCATGCGTTCCTCCTCAACGGACTCGGAAATCCTAGCACACTTCCGCGGTGCCAGACAAACCCTTTTTTGACCCTCGATGTATGTGAAGGCGCCCCCCGGGGCGCCTTACCAGCGAAGGAAGGCCGAGGCCCACGTGTACCCGGAGCCGAAGGCCGCGATGGCCACCAGGTCGCCGCGCTTGATCCGGCCGGACTTGACCGATTCGTCAAGGGCGATGGGGATGGAGGCGGCCGTCGTGTTGCCGAGGCGGTCGATGTTCCGGACGACCTTCTCCAGGGGGATCTTCAGCCCCTTGGCGACCTGGAGCGAGATGCGGTCGTTGGCCTGGTGCGGGATCAGGACGTCGATGTCCTCGACGGTCAGCCCGTTGTGGGCCAGGCCGGTCCGGACCGCCTCGGGCATGCGCTGGGAGGCGTTGACGAAGACGTTGCGGCCCTCCATCTTGGGGAAGAAGCGGCCGTCCTCGAAGAAAGCCGGCTGGAAGGTCGGGCTGTCCTTGGAACTGGGCTTCTCCATCCACAGGTGGGAGACGAAGTTGCCGTCGGCGTAGAGGTGCGTGGACAGGATGCCCCGATCGTCCTCCCCGGCGTTGGGCTCGAGGATGACCGCCCCGGCCCCGTCGCCGAAGAGCACCGACATGTCGCGGCCCCGGTCCGAGAAATCGAGGTTGGTCGATTGGACCTCAGCGGCCACGAGGAGGATGCGTTTGCAGGTCCCGGCCTTGATGTACTGGTCGGCCACCGACAGCGCGTAGATGAAGCCGCTGCACTGGTTGCGGACGTCCAGGGCGCCGGTCGTGCCCAGGCCCAGCTTGGCCTGGACCATGACGCCGATGCCGGGGAAATAATGGTCGGGCGACAGCGTCGCCGCGACCACGAGATCGATGGTCGCGGGGTCGATCTTGGCGTCCTCGATGGCCCGCCGGGCGGCCTCGACGGCCAGGTCGGACGTGCCGACGCCGGGATCAACGTGGTGCCGCTCGCGGATGCCGCTCCGCTCGCGGATCCATTCGTCGGACGTGTCCATCAGCTTTTCGAGGTCCTGGTTGGTGACGACGCGGGGCGGGACGTAGTGGCCGGTCCCGGTGATGACGGTCCGCGGTGCGTTCATGCTCGTTTTCATTATAGAGGATGCCTCCCCAAAAATAAACTTCGGTCGCCGGGAGCGGCCCGGGTCACAACAGCCCCTTCCAGAGGTACCAGGCGATCGTCTCGCCCAGGCCTTGCTCGAGGGAGAAGACGGTCTCGAAGCCCAGCTCGCGGCGGGCCTTGCCGACATCGGCCACCCAGCCGGAGGGCTTCATCTGCTTGACTTTGCTGACGTTGGCCAGGCTCTGGTCGATGCCGAAGAAGCGCCCCAGGCCCTCCGAGGCGACCGAGGCCAGGTAGGCCGACCAGAACGGCACGTAGACCGGCACGGTCCGCTTGCCCAGCAGCCGGGCGGCGGCGCGGCCGATGTCCTCCCAGCCGCAGGTCTCGGGGGAAGCCAGGTTGAAGATCTCGCCGCCCGGCCGCCCCGGCCGCCCCGCCAGCAGGCAGGCCCGGACGGCGTCCCGGACGTAGATCAGGCTCATGACCTTGCGCGAGCCCAGCACGGGCCGGATGCCGCGCCGGATCCAGCGGAAGAACTCGAGGAAGTCCTCGTCCCGCGGCCCGTAGATGGCCGCCGCCCGGAGCAGCACCACCGAGAAGCGGTGGCGGCATTTCAGGACCTCGGCCTCGGCCTGGAGCTTGCTTTCGCCGTAGGGCGAGACGGGGCGGGGCGGGTCGTCCTCGGTCACCCCCCGGCCGGGGGAGGACGGGCCGACGGCGGCCAGGCTGCTCAAGTGGACGAAGCGCAGGCCCTCCGGCTGGCCCTCCAGGGCCCGGAGGAGATTTGCCGTGCCGTCGCGGTTTACGGTATAATAATCGGCCGGTCTCAGGGTCTTGGTCAGCCCGGCCAGGTGGTAGACGCAGGTCAGCCCGGCCGGCAGCCGGGGCGGCTTGCCGAGGTCCCCGGCGATGAGGCGGACCCCCTCGACCCCTTGGAGCCAGCGCGGCTTCGACGGATCGCGGACCAGGGCGTAGACCTCGGCGCCGGGCTCCTCGAGCAGGGCTTCGACCAGATGGCTGCCGAGAAAGCCCGTCCCTCCGGTGACCAGCGCCCGCATGGGCGGCATTCTATGAGATTCGGCCGCGGCGGTCAACGGGCCCGGGCCGAACGGGAGGTGACGCGGTGGACATCTTCGACAAGTGCCGGGCCTTCACCCGGGCCGACGAGCTCAAGGCGGCCGACCTGTACCCCTACTTCACCCCCATCCAGGAGGCCGTCGGGAACGAGATCAAGGTCGGCGGCCGGCCCATGATCATGGTCGGCTCCAACAACTATCTCGGCCTGGCCCACCATCCCCGGGCCAAGGCGGCGGCCAAGGACGCCGTCGACCGCTACGGCGTGGGCACCTGCGGCTCGCGCTTCCTGACCGGGACCCTCGACCTCCACGAGGAGCTCGAGACCCGGCTGGCCCGGTTCCTCCGGCGCGAGGCGGCCCTGACCTTCAGCACCGGCTACCAGACCAACCTGGGCATCATTTCGACGATCGCCGGCAAGGGCGACCACATCGTCATCGACCGCATGGTCCACGCCAGCATCATCGACGCCTGCCGGCTGTCGTTCGCCCAGGTCCACAAGTACCGCCACAACAGCATGAAGGACCTCGAGCGCCTGCTGGCCTCGCTGCCCGCCCGGGCCGGCAAGATCGTCGTCGTCGACGGCGTCTTCAGCATGGAGGGCGACATCGCCGACCTGCCCGGCATCGTCCCCCTGGCCCGCAAGTACGGGGCCCGCATCCTGGTCGACGACGCCCACGGCATCGGCGTCCTGGGCGCGACCGGCCGGGGCACGCCCGAGCACTTCGGGCTGGAGTCGGAAATCGACCTGGTCATGGGCACCTTCAGCAAGACCTTCGCCTCGATCGGCGGCGTCGTGGCCGGATCCAAGACGGTCATTTCCTATATCAAGCACCAGGCCCGGCCGCTGATCTTCAGCGCCGCGGCCACGCCGGCCTCCATCGCCTCGGTCCTGGCCATCCTGGACATGCTCGAGACCCAGCCGGAGCTGCGGGCCCGGCTCTGGGTCGTCACCGAGCGCATGCGGTCCGGCCTTCGGGCCATGGGCTACGACACCGGCCCCTCGCAGACCCCCATCATCCCCGTCCTGATCCGCGACGACGAGAAGTGCTTCATGCTCTGGCGGCTGCTGCGGGAGGAGGGCATCTTCACCACCCCGGTCGTCTATCCCGCCGTCGGCCGGGGCCAGTCGCTGATCCGGACGAGCTACGGGGCCGGCCACACCGACGCCGAGCTCGAGGCCATCCTGGCCGCCTTCGAGAAAAGCGGCCGGCAGCTGGGGCTCATTTGAGAGCCGGGCGCGCCCCCCTCCTCGCCCTGACCCTGCTGGGGGCCGCCCTGGCGGCCCGGGCGGCCACCATCACCATGCCCCTGTCCCAGGTCAAGCCGGGGCTGAAGGGGCGCGGCAAGAGCGTCTTTCAGGGCCGGTCGATCGAGGACTTCGAGGTCGAGATCCTGGGCGTCCTGGAGAACTCCGCCCCCAAGCGCAGCGTCATCCTGGCCCGGCTCAAGGGCCGGGGCCTGGAGACGACCGGCATCATCGCCGGCATGAGCGGCAGCCCCGTCTACATCGACGGCAAGCTCATCGGGGCCGTGGCCTCCGGCTACGCCTTTTCCAAGGACGCCATCGCCGGCATCACGCCGATCGAGGAGATGCTGGCCATCGGCGCCGGGCCCGAGGCCCCCGCGGCCGGCCCGGCCCGCTCGCTCGTCCTGCGCGAGGACGCCACCCAGGAAGAGCTGGCCGGGGCCTATCTGAAGACGCTGGAGCCCCGGCCGGGCCCGGCCCCGGCCGCCCCGTCCTTGGCCCCCCTCGAGCTGCCCCTGGTCATGAGCGGTTTCCCGGCCGCCGCCTTCGAGCGGGCCCGGTCGTTCTTCGCCCCCCTGGGTTTCCGGGCTGTCCGGGGCGGCACGTCCGCCCAGGCCCGGACCGCGGGCGCGCCCGCCGAGCCGGCGCTGCGCGAAGGCGACGCCGTGGGCGTCCAGCTCGTCGGCGGCGACCTCGACATCAGCGCGGTCGGCACGGTGACCTACGTCGACGGCGACCGGATCCTGGCCTTCGGCCATCCCGTCTACAACCTCGGCCGGGTCGACTACGCCATGACCCGGGCCGACATCGTCACGGTCATGCCCAGCCTGGAGAACTCCTTCAAGCTGTCCGCGACCGGACCGGTCATCGGCCGCTTCAGCCAGGACCGCACGGCCGGGGCGGCGGGCGAGGTCGGGACCATGCCCCGCCTCATCCCGCTCAACATCGGCCTGCAGGACGCGGGCGGGGCGCGCAAGGACTTCAAGCTCCGGCTGGCCGCCGACCGCTTCCTGACCCCGGCCCTCGTCAACATGGCCGTCTCCAGCCTGGTGACGGGCGAGGAGCGCAGCTACGGCGACCTGGCCCTCGACTTCAGCGCCGACATCTTCCTCGACCAGGGCGGCCTGTCCGTCCATCTCGAGGACCTCTTCTCGGGCAGCTACGACAATTCGCCGACGAGCCTGTCCGGGCTGCTGGCCGCCGTCACCCACGTCCTGCTGAACAACGAGTTCCGGAGCGTCGGCATCTTCCGCATCGACCTGGCCGTCAAGGCCGTCGAGGAGGCCCGCCAGGCGACCCTGGAGCGGGTGCTGCTCGACAAGTACGAGGTCTCGCCGGGCGAGGTCATCAAGCTCCAGGCCTTCTACCGGACCCAGAACGACGAGCGGCGGATGGAGGAGGTCTCCATCCTGGCGCCGGCCCTGCCGGCCGGCACGGAGTTCCAGGTCCTCGTCGGCGACGGCGCGACCATGCAGCAGGTCGAACGGTCCCAGTACCGCATCCAGGAGTTCGTGCCCCGCAGCCTCGAGCAGATGGTCCGGCTGTTGAGCAGCCTCCGCAAGAACAACCGGATCTACTTCCGGCTCATGGCCCCCAAGCCGGGGCTGTTCCTCAAAGGCGAGGAGCTGCCCAACCTGCCGCCGACCCTCAAGGCCATGTTCGCCTCGCCGCGGTCGTCGGCCGCGGGCCCGACCGAGATCACCCGGTCCACGCTGGGCGAGTACCAGCTGGCCGTGCCCTTCGTCTTCAAGGGCGGGGCGACCATCCCCGTCCGCATCAGGAAGTAGGAGCCCCCGTCATGCGCAAACACGCCTTCGCCGCCGTCCTCGGCCCGCTCGTGCTGGCTTCGTCGCTCCTGGCGGTCGTGCCCCAGAAGTGGGAGCTGCGGACCCGGGAGGACTACCTGCGGGGCAAGTTCGACGGCGTCGCCGTCTCCTACGACGGGGCCCTGGCGCTGGCCCCCAAGGAGGAGCGGATCGCCGCTCCCCAGGAGGAGTTCTACCTGGCGGCCCTGGCCGTCGCGGACGGCTCCGCCTTCCTGGGCACGGGGCACGGCGGCAAGGTCTACCGGATCGACAAGGCCGGCCAGGCCGAGCTCTGGTTCCAGGCCCCCGAGATGGACGTGACGGCCCTGGCCCAGGACCGCAAGGGCGCCCTCTACGCCGCCACCTCGCCCAACGGCAAGATCTACAAGATCACCGAAAAGGGCAAGGGCGATGAGTTCTTCAATCCGGCCGAGAAGTACATCTGGGACCTGCTCGTCTTCGACACCGGCGAGCTCTGGGCCGCCGTGGGCGAGAGCGGCGGCATCTACCGGGTCTCGCCGCTCGGCGAGGGCGGCATGTTCTTCAAGGCCGCCGAGAACCACATCCTGTGCCTGGAACGGACCCCCCGCGGCGATGTCGTCGCCGGCAGCGGCGGCAACGGGCTGGTCTATCGCCTCTCGGCCGAGGGCCGGGCCGCCGTCCTGTTCGAGACGCCCTACGAGGAGGTCCGCGGCCTGGCCGTGGACCGCGACGGCCAGATCTACGCCGCGGCCTCCGGGACGCCGTCGCGGGCGAGGAAGGACGAGCCGGCCGAGGAACCGGTGCGGCTGAACGCCGAGCTGGTCATGACCGTCAGCGCCGCCGGGACCGTGACCGCCCCGGGCGGCGGGGCGGGCGCGGGCCGGACCTCGTTTGCCGCGGCCGCCGGGGCCGCGGGCCGCGACGGCGGGGCCGTGTTCCGGATCACCCCGGACGGCCTGGCCCGGCGCCTGTGGAGCTCGGACGACGAGATGGTCTACACGCTCCTCTGGCGGGAGGAGGGCCAGCAGGTCCTCTTCGGCACGGGGGGCCAGGGCCGCCTCTATTCCGTGGACCGGGACGGCCGGGTGGCCCTGCTGCTGCAGCAGAGCTCCGAGCAGGTCTACCAGCTGGCGGCCCTCGACGGCAGGATCTTCGTGCTGTCGAATAACCCCTGCGCCCTGGGGCGGCTGCTGCCCGAGCAGCGCTTCGCCGGCGAATACACCAGCCCCGTCCTCGACGCCCGGACGCAGGCGTCGTGGGGCCGGATCGCCTGGGACGCCGCGGCCGCGGCCGGCGCCTCCGTCCAGCTGCAGACCCGCAGCGGCAACACCGGCGAGCCCAACGCGACCTGGACGGACTGGTCGCCCTTCTACGGCAAGGGCGAGGAGCAGGTCTTGAGCCCCAAGGCCCGGTACCTGCAGGTCAAGGTCCTGCTGCGGACGGCGACCGGCCAGGCCTCCCCGGTCTTCAGCCGGCTGTCGGTGTTCTACCTGCAGGCCAATCTCGCCCCGGCGGTGACCCGGTTCGAGTACCTGGAGCCCAACCAGGTCTACCTCAAGCTGCCCGAACAGGACGACGCCATCCTCGGCCTCGAGCCGCATCCGGCCGAGGCGCCCGGCCGCAAGGACGACGGCCTGCGGATCGGGATGCCCTCGCGCAAGGCCGAGCGCAAGGGCTTCCAGACGATCTCCTGGGACGCGGCCGACGAGAACGGCGACGCCCTGCGCTACACCCTGGCCCTCAAAAAGGACGGGGAGAAGGCCTGGCGGGTCCTGGCCGACGACCTGACCGAGACGATCTACGCCTTCGACACTTTGGCCTATCCCGACGGGACCTACCTCGTCCGGCTGACGGCCTCCGACGCGCCGTCGAACCCGGCCGGGCTGGAGCTCCAGGGCGACAAGACCGGGCCGCCGCTGGTCATCGACAACTCGCTGCCGGCGGTCAAGGGCCTGACCGCGGCCCGCAACGGCGGCGCCCTCGACATCGCCTTCCAGGCCGAGGACGCCTACTCCTTCATCGAGGAGGCCAAGGTGCTCGTCCGGCCGGGGGAGTGGCGGGTGGTCTTCCCGGTCGACGGCATCGCGGACGCGCGCGCCGAGTCGTTCAAGGTCTCGCTGAAGCTCCCCGCGGGCGCGGAGAACCAGGTCACGGTCAGGGTCCGGGACAGCTACGGGAACGTCGGCGTGGCCCGGATCGACTTCTGATCCGGGCCGGGCGGTCAGGCCCGGCCGAGGTACTTGTCATCCTGCGTGTCGATGCGGACGACGTCGCCTTCCTTGATGAACTCCGGCACCTGGACGGTGGCGCCGGTCTCGATGACGGCGGGCTTGTAGAGGGCGGTCTTGGTCGCGCCCTGGAGCCGGGGCTCGGTGCTGACGACCTTGAAATCCATGGTCCGGGGCAGGTTGACGCCGACCGGCTTGCCCTCGTACATCTCGATCTCGATGACCGTGTTGGCCTTGAGGTACTTGATGGCCTCGCCGATGGCCTCGGCGTTCAGGGAGACCTGCTCGTAGTTCTCGGTGTTCATGAAGACGTACTCCCCGTTCTGCTCGTAGAGGAACTCCATCTCCATCTCGTCGAGGCGGGCCTGCTCGAGCCGCTCCTCGGAGCGGAAGCGGTGCTCGGTCTGGGAGCCGTTGAGGATGTTGCGGAGCTTGGTCTGGACCATGGCCTTCCACCGGCCCGGGGTGATGAGCTGCATCTCCATCACCCGCCAGAGGGTGTTGTCCATGATGATGATCATGCCCTTGCGGATCTGGGTCGCGTCGATCATGAAAGCCTCCGAAGGATGGGGCGGCGGGCCGCCCGTCAAGCGGCCTATTATACCACTCCCGTCAACGAATGACGGCACGGCGCCCGGCCCGCCGGCGGCGCCGCCCATTGCGTTAAGCGGGCAATTCTTCTATAAAAGTCTTCCGAGGTTCAACCATGACACATTGGCGCAAAGCGACGGTGACGGTATTGGCGCTGGCGGCGTTGGCCGGCTGTCACAAGAAAACGGGAGGGACCATGGTCGATCTGGCGCTGGTCAACGGAAAGGTCTGGACGGGCGACCCGGCCCGGCCCTGGGCCCAAGCGGTGGCGGTCCGCGGCGACGCCATCCTCGCCGTCGGGACGACGGCGGAGGTGCGGGACCTGGCCGGCCCCGGGACGGCGGTCGCCGATCTCGGCGGCGCGCTCCTGCTGCCGGGCTTCATCGACAGCCACACCCACTTCCTGGCCGGCGGCTTCGCCCTGAAGAGCATCCAGCTGCGCGACGTGACGAGCCGCGACGAGTTCGTGGCCCGCGTGGCCGCCAAGGCCAAGGAGCTGGGGCCCGGCCGCTGGGTGCTCAACGGCGACTGGGACCACCAGCAGCTCCGCCCCGTCGAGCTGCCGCGGCGGGACTGGATCGACGCCGCGACACCCGACAATCCCGTCTGCGTCAACCGCTTCGACGGGCACATGGTCGTGGCCAACAGCCTGGCCCTGAAGCTGGCCGGCATCACCCGGAACACGCCGGTGCCGCCGGGCGGGGAGATCGAAAAGGACCCGGCCACCGGCGAGCCGACCGGCATCCTCAAGGACACGGCCATGGACCTCGTTCTCGCCAAGGTCCCGGCACCGACCCTGGAGGAGCGGCTCGAGGCGGCCGAGGCCTCCGTCCGCCACGCCGCGGCCAACGGCGTCACCTCGGTCCACGAGATGGCCGATGCGACGAGCTTCGAGACCTTCCAGGAGCTGGCCCGGCGCGGCCGGCTGACGACCCGCGTCTACGCCTACATCCCCATCGACGAGGTCGACCTGCTGGCCCGGCTCAAGATGCGATCCCCCTTCGGCGGCCCCGTCCTGACGCTGGCCGGGCTGAAGGGGTTCGTGGACGGCTCGCTCGGCTCGGCCACGGCCTATTTCTTCGAGCCCTACGCGGACGAGCCCGCGACCTGCGGCCTGCTGGCCGGCCAGATGTTCCCCGCGGGGGTCATGGAGCGGCGCATCCTCGAGGCCGACCGGGCCGGGCTGCAGCTGGCCGTCCACGCCATCGGGGACCGGGCCAACAGCCTGCTCCTCGACATGTACGAGAAGGCGGCCGCCGCCAACGGGCCGCGCGACCGCCGCTGGCGGGTCGAGCACGCCCAGCACCTGCGGCCGGCCGACATCGCCCGTTTCGGGCGGCTCGGGCTGGTGGCCTCGGTCCAGCCCTACCATGCCATCGACGACGGCCGCTGGGCCGAGACCAAGATCGGGCCCGAGAGGGTCAAGACGACCTACGCCTTCGAGTCCCTGCGCCGGGCCGGGGCCGTCCTGGCCTTCGGCTCCGACTGGACGGTCGCGCCCTTGAGCCCGGTCCTGGGCATCTACGCCGCCGTGACGCGGCGGACGCTCGACGGCGCCCATCCCGGCGGCTGGGTCCCGGAGGAGAAGGTGCCGCTCGAGGAGGCCGTCCGCGCCTACACCGTGAACGGCGCCTGGCTCGAGTTCGCCGAGGCCCGGAAAGGCTCGATCGCGCCGGGCAAGCTGGCCGACCTGGTCGTCCTCGACCGCGACATCTTTACCATCCCGCCGGAGGAGATCGACCGGGTCACGGTCCGGCTGACCGTCTTCGGCGGGCGCGTCGTCTACGGGAAGATCTGATGGCCGGCGGGCTCTTTCCCCCCGAGCCGGGGCGCATCGGCTCGGACGAATCCGGCAAAGGCGATTACTTCGGGCCGCTCGTCGTGGCCGCCTTCTTCATGCCGGAGGGGCAGGAGGGCGTGCTGGCCGAGCTGGGGGTCAAGGACTCCAAGAGGACCTCGGACGCCCGCTGCCGGGAGATCGCGGCGACGCTCAAGCGGGCTTACCCCTTCCACTCGGTGGTAACCATCGGCCCGGAGAAGTACAACGAGCTCTGGGAGAAGATCGGCAACCTGAACCGGCTACTGGCCTGGGGCCACGCCCGGGCCATCGAGAACGTCCTCGAGCGCGTGCCGGCCGGCCGGGCCATCACCGACCAGTTCGGCGACGAGCGCTTCGTCCGCAACGCCCTGCTTCAGAAGGGGCGCGAGATCGAGCTCGTCCAAAGGCCGCGGGCCGAGGAGGACGCGGCGGTAGCGGCCGCCTCGATCCTGGCCCGGGCCGAGTTCCTGGACCGGCTCCGGGCCCTGTCGCGCGAGACGGGGGCCGAGCTGCCGAAGGGGGCCTCCGACCTGGTCGAGAAGGCGGCCGTCCGCCTGGTCCGGGACAAGGGCCCGGACATCCTCAAGCGCGTGGCCAAGGTCCACTTCAAGACGACCGTCCGCGTCCTGGCCGCGGCCGGCGCCGACCGGCTCGTTTGAGATGGTCGTCCTCGTCAAAGTCGCCCTCATCGTCGCCCTCCTGCTCGTCCTCATCCGCCTCAAGTGGGACTTGGGGCTCGTCCTGTCGCTCGACGCCGTGCTGGCGGCGGCGCTCTTCGGGCTGGGGCCGGCCGGGTTCGGCCGGGCCGTGCTGCGGGGCGCGACGGCCTGGGAAACGCTGCAGCTGGCCGCCATCGTCATCCTGGTCCTCTACCTCGGCGAGTTCCTGCAGTCGAGCGGGGCCTTCCGGTCCATGGTCGACGCCCTCAAGAACCTGGTCCGGGACGAGCGCCTCATCCTGGCCATCCCCTCGGCCTTCATCGGACTGCTGCCGATGATGGGCGGGGCCATGATGGGCGCGCCCATCGTCGAGGAGGCCTCGCGGCGCTGGCAGGTGACGGCGGAGTGGAAGACCTTCTACAACTACTGGTTCCGCCACGTCTGGGAATACTGGTGGCCGCTCTACATCAGCGTCATCATGTCGTCGGCCATCTTCCGCGTCCCGGTCTGGAAGATCGGCCTGCACCAGGCCGCCTTCAGCGCGGTGGCCATCGGGGCGGGGCTGGCCCTCCTTTTCCGCCGGCTGCCCCGCCTGCCGCGGGAGCGCCAGGCGAACGGGAGCTGGAAGGACGTCGCCCGGGTCGTCTTCAGCATCTGGCCCATCGTCCTGACCATCGTCCTCATCTTCGCCGTCCGGCTGAACATGCTCATCGCCCTGGCCGCGTCCGCGGCGCTGACCCAGCTCACGTCGCGGCTGCGCTGGCGGGCCCGGGTCGCCGTCGTCGTCCGCGGCTTCTCCTGGCGGACGGTCTGGCTGACCGTGGCCGTGATGGTGTTCAAGCGGGTCCTCGAGGACTCGGGGGCGCTGGCCGAGGTCGTGCGTGCCGTGCCGCCGCACGGGGCCTCGGCCTACCTCCTGCTGTTCGCCGCCCCGTTCCTCATCGGGCTGCTGACCGGCGTCAACCAGGCCTACGTGGCCATCGCCTTTCCGCTCATCGTGCCCATCGTCGGGATGGGCAAGCCGGACATGGTCCTGCTGTCGTTCGCCTTCGTCAGCGGCTTCGCCGGCATCCTGCTCTCGCCGGCCCACCTGTGCCTGGCGCTGACGGCCGAGTACTTCAAGGCCGACCTGCGCGCCGTCTACCGCATCCTGGCCGGGCCCGTGGCCGCGGTCTTCGCCGCCGCCCTCCTGGAGCTGCTCGTCTTCCGCATCCTCTGACGGGGTCAAACCTACCTTTTTTCGAAAAAGGTAGGTTTGACCCCATCGTGACGCTATAATCGGGCCCGGAGGGACATGCGATGAGCGAGACGCGGCGGCTGTATCACGAAGACGCCACCCTGTTGGAGTTCGAGGCCGAGGTCGTCGAGCGGCGCGAGCACGAAGGGAAGCCGGCCGTCGTCCTCGACCGGACCGCCTTCTACCCCGAGTCGGGCGGCCAGCCCTGGGACCTGGGGACGCTCGGGGGCGTGCCCGTCCTCGAGGTCCTCGACCTCGACGGGGTCATTCTCCACGTCCTGGCGGCGCCGCTCGATCCCGGCCCCGTCCGCGGCGCCGTCGACCGGGCCCGCCGCTTCGACCACATGCAGCAGCACACCGGGCAGCACGTCCTGTCCCAGGCCTTCTGGGAGCTGTTGAAGGGCGAGACGCGCTCCTTCCACATGGGCCCCGAGGTCTCGACCCTCGAGATCGGCCTGGCCGCGATCGCCGACCGCGACCTCGACCGGGTCGAGGACCGGGCCAACGCCATCGTCTGGGAGGACCGCGAGGTCAAAACGTATTTCGTCCCCGAGGAGCGCATCGGCGAGGTGCCGCTGCGGCGGCCGCCGAAGAAGACCGGGCTGCTGCGGGTGGTCGAGGTCGACGGTTTCGACTACTCGGCCTGCGGCGGCACCCACGTCCGGCGGACGGGCGAGATCGGCCTCGTCCGCCTCGGCCCCGCGGAGAAGATCCGCGGCAACCTGCGCTTCGATTTCCTCTGCGGCGGCCGGGCCCTGCGGGACTACCGGACCAAGGACCGGGCCCTGCGCCGCATCGCGGCCCCCTTCTCCTGCCCGCCCGCCGAGGCCGGCGTCCCGGTCGAAAAGGCCGCCGCCGAGCTCAAGACCCTGAAGAAACGCGCCCGGCAGCTCGAGGAGCGCCTGGCCGGGTTCGAGGCCGAGGCCGTGGTCAAGGCCGCCGGCGGGCGGGTCGTCGCCGCGGTGCTCGAGGGCAGGACCCCCGAAGAAGCGCGCTTCCTGGCCCTCGGTGTCGTCCGGCGCGGCGACTTCGCCGTCGCCTACGGCGCGGCCGGGGCTAGCCAGTCGCACATCGTCCTGGCCCGCTCCGAAGGGCTGGCGGCGGACCTGCGGCAGGCCGTCCCCGCCGTCGCGGCCGTCGTCCCGGTCAAGGGCGGGGGCGGGCCTTCGCTCGTCGAGCTCGTCCTGGCGGACGGGGGCCGGCTGAAGGACGCCGTCGCGGCCGCCGCGGCCTGGCTCGAGGAGCACGCGTGAGCCGGGTGGTCGTCGTCGGCAGCTCCAACACCGACATGGTCCTGCGCGTGCCGCGCATCCCCGGCCCGGGCGAGACCGTGCTCGGCCGCGACTTCGTCATGGCCGGCGGCGGCAAGGGCGCCAACCAGGCCGTGGCCGCGGCCCGGGCCGGCGGCCGGGTGGCCCTCGTGGCCCGGATCGGCGACGACATCTTCGGCGAGCGGGCCCTGGCCGGCTTGGCCGCGGCCGGCATCGACACCCGGCACGTCCTGCGGACGCCCGGGGCCGCCTCGGGCGTGGCCCTGATCGACGTCGACGACCGCGGCGAGAACAGCATCTCCGTGGCCTCCGGGGCCAACGCCCTGCTCTCCGCCGCCGACGTCGAGGGCGCCGCCGCGGCCGTCGCCGGGGCCGACGTCCTCCTCGTCCAGCTCGAATCGCCGCTCGAAACGGTCGAGGCCGCCGTGCGGCTGGCGGGGGAGAGGGGCGTCCCGGTCGTCCTCAACCCGGCCCCGGCCCGCCCGCTCGACGACGGGCTCCTGGCCCGCGTGTCCGTCCTGACGCCCAACGAGCACGAGGCCGGGCTGCTCACGGGCGCCGCGGTCCGCGACGAGGCCGGCGCCCGCGACGCGGCGGCCCGCCTCCGCTCCCGCGGGGCCCGGACGGTCGTCGTTACGCTCGGCGAGCGCGGCGTTTACGCCTTGGCCGACGGTTTCGAAGGGCATCTCCCCGCGTTCAAGGCGGACCCCGTCGACACCACCGCCGCCGGCGACGTCTTCAACGGCGCCCTGGCCGTGGCCCTGGGCGAGAAACGCCCCCTGCCCGAGGCCCTGCGCTTCGCCCAGGCCGCCGCGGCCGTCTCCGTCACCCGCCCCGGCGCCCAGCCTTCCGCCCCGACCCGCGCCGAGATCGAGGCCTTCCTCGAGTAAGGCCCTTTCCCCTTGTCCCGTTGGACAGGACCCCGGTCGTTCGTCGCGGCGCCTTCAAGGACGGCAAGTTGACAAAGCGAGGGAAAAGACCGGAGATGGCCGGGAACAAGCGCTTTGCGGACGGCCCGGGTCGATTGGCACGAAGATTGCGACAGCTTGAAAGGTCCCTTATAAAGAGAAGGAGGTCCGGCATGAAATACGTCGACGGCTTTGTCATCCCCATCCCCAAGAAGAACCTGCCGGCCTACCGGCGCATGGCTCGGCGGGGAGGCGAGCTTTGGAAAAAGCACGGGGCCCTCGAGTACCGGGAATGCGTCGCTGAAGACATGCGGGCGCCCTGGTCGCTACCCTTTCCCCTTTTGCTGAACCTCAAGCGGGGCGAGACGGTCGTTCTCTCCTGGATCGTGTTCAAATCCCGCGCCCATCGGGACCGCGTCAACGCCGAGGTCATGAAGGACCCGCAGGCGAAGATGGAGGGCACGCCGATGCCGTTCGACATGAAGCGCATGGCCTACGGCGGGTTCACGACCATCGTCGACATGTAGGAGGCCGAGAAAGGGGGACACGTACCTGGTACATGCGGTACATGTCCCCAAGGCCAGCCAGAAGGGGGACACGTACCCGGGACATGCGGTACATGTCCCCAAGGCCACCCCCAAGGCCACCCCCCAAGGCCGGCCAGCGGCGCATGCGTCAGTTGCGCGCCCGGACCGGCGAGAGCCCCCTCACATCTTGGCCAGGACAGGCGTCCGCGGCGAAAGGTCGAAACCGAGGACATCGCCGAAGCGGAGGGGGAACGGCCTGGCCGCGCGGTTATTCGTAGCGCAGGGAGACGATGGGGTCCATGTGCGCGGCCTTGCGGGCCGGCACCAGGCCGAAGAAGAGGCCGATGGCGGCCGAGACCGACAACCCCAGCACGACCGACCAGGGCGAGACCGCGGCCGGCAGCGGCGTGGCGGTCCGGACCAGCAGGGCGATGCCGAAGCCGACCAGGACGCCGATCACCCCGCCCATGCCCGTCAGCACGACGGCCTCGATCAGGAATTGCTTCAGGATGTCGCCCGACCGGGCCCCGATGGCCTTGCGGATGCCGATCTCGCGGGTCCGTTCCTTGACCGAGACGAGCATGATGTTCATGACCCCGATGCCCCCGACGAGGAGGCCGATCGAGGAGATGACGATCATGACCAGGTAGGCCGCGCCCGTCAGCTGGTTGTAGAGGTCGACCATCGAGTCCTGGGTCATGATGGCGAAGTCGTTGGGCTTGCCGTAGGGCACCTTGCGCCGCTGGCGGAGGATGCCGCCGAGCTGTTCGATCGTCTCCTGGAGCAGGGACTGGTCGCGGGGCGCGGCGATGATCTCCATGCGGTCCTTGTCGTACGGGAAGTGCTTCATCAGCGAGGTGATGGGCAGGCCGACGAAGTTGTCCCGGCTCTGGCCGAACATCTGGCCGCGCTTGGCCAGGACGCCGACCACGGTAAAGGCGGCCGGCCCGACCCGGATCTCCTTGCCGAGCGGGTTGGTCATGGGGAACAGGGCGTCGGCCAGCTCCGAGCCCAGGACGCAGACCGGGGCGCTGCGCTCGACCTCGGCCGCGGTGACGAACCGGCCCAGCCGGGGCAGGTAGAGGGACATGACCACGGGCCACTTGTCGTTCATGCCGATGATCATGGCCGAATCGCTCTTGGCGTTCTGGTACTTGACCTCGAGCTGCTCGAAGACGCTGACGTTGACATTGACGGCCACGGCCTTGGCCAGGGTGGCTTCCCGCTCCAGGGCCCGGACGTCGTCCAGGGTCAGGTCCTTGCGGGTCCGCTCCTCCTCGGACATCCGGCCCATCTGGACGGGATCGTTCTTGGTGATGATGATGATGTCCGAGCCGGCCGCCTGGAGCTCGGACAGGAAGCTCTTGTTGAGCCCCTGGATGACCGAGACCATGCCGATGACGGTCATGACCCCGATGACGATGCCCAGGATGGTCAGGAACGAGCGGAGCTTGTGGGACCGCAGCGAGTCCAGGGCCATGGCCACGATCTCGCGGACGATCTGGAACCTCACAGCTCCGACCTCAAGGCCTCGACCGGGTCGAGCTTGGCCGCCCGGTTGGCCGGATAGATGCCGAAGAACAGGCCGATGGACCAGGACATGACCATGGCCAGGATGATCGAGGCGGGCTCAACGCTCGAGGGCATGGCCGTGGCCGCCGTGACGATGCGGGCCGTCAGGAAGCCGAGGACGATGCCGATGAAGCCGCCGATGCCGGAGATGACCGCCGACTCGAGGAGGAACTGGAACAGGATGTCCCGGCGGCGGGCCCCCAAGGCCATGCGCACGCCGATCTCCTTCTTCCGCTCCGACACGGAGACGAACATGATGTTCATGATGACGATGCCGCCGACGATCAGGGCGATCGAGGACACGGCGATCATGGCGAAGAAGATGCCCGAGGTGGCCGTCTTGTAGAACTTGATGAAGGTCTCCGAGGTGCCGAAGGAGAAGTCGTCAGGATCGTTGTAACCGCGCTTGCGCCAGGAGCGCAGGACGGTCCGGACCTCTTCCTGGGCCCGGGCCATCTGCTCCTGGGAGGCGGTGTGGATGTTGACGGAGATGGACCGCCGCGAGCCGTAGGCCTTCATGAAGGTCGTGATCGGGATGCGGATGTAGTTGTCCTGGCTGTTGCCCAGGATCTTGCCCTTTTTCTTGCCCACCCCGACGACCTGGAACTCGCGGGCCCCGACCTTGAGCCAGCGGCCGAGCGGGTCGAGGCCGCCGAAGACCTTCTCGGCGACGTCCGAGCCGATGACGCCCACCGGCCGGGCATTGGTCTCGTCCATGCTCTGGAGGTGGCGGCCCGCCGTCAGCTCGACGACCGAGCCGATCTCGTGATCGAGATGGGTCACCCCGAGGACGTCGGTCTCCTTGAGGGACTGGCTGCCGTACTTGACGGTCGCGTTGGTGGAGGTCGAGGCCCCGACCAGCTCGCAGGACGGGCAGTGGTCCCGGATGAGGTCGCGCTCGACGAGGGTGATGTCCTTGCGCTTCATCTGCTCGCGGAAGTCCTTGAGCGACGTCCCGATCATGGAGAACTTCTGGACCGAGAAGTCGTTGGCCCCGTAGAAGGACATCTTGGTGTAGACGTAGTTGTTGAGGCCCTGGATGACCGAGACGACAGCGATAATGGTCAGGACGCCGATGATGATGCCGAGGAGGGTCAGGAAGGTGCGCAGCTTGTTGGCCCACAGGGAGGCCAGGGCCATCCCCAGGGATTCGGCGAATTGCAGCTTGGCCATAAATGTACCGTCTCTATTCTACCCTATATATACGAATCCTCTGCGCATTCGTTCTCTATGAAGTTCCTCGATCATAATTCCGTCCCGCCGTTCATCTCTTGTCCTGCGCTTCTTCGCAAGGAACGGGTGGCCGGGGGATAGTCCTCGCCCGCCTGGAGGCGGAAGGGGTTCCCCACGGGGGAATGGGTGGAGCCGAAGCCGGACGGGGACGCCACCGGACAGGACCCGTTCCCAGGGAAGAAGCGCCCGGCGTGCCTTGACACCCGGCCGGAGGGACCGGATAATGGGCCCGGTCCCATGGAGACGCGGCTCAACAAGTTCCTGGCCCACGCCGGCGTCTGCTCGCGGCGGGAGGCCGACCGCTGGATCGCCGAGGGGCGGGTCCAGGTCAACGGCCGGATCGTCCAGGAGCTCGGCGAGAAGATCGATACCGCCCGCGACCGCGTCGCGGCCAACGGCAAGCCGGTCCGGGCCGAGGCCGAAACGCCGGTTTACATCCTCCTCAACAAGCCGGCCGGCCGGGTCGTCAGCGTCAAGGACCCCTTCGGCCGCCCCACGGTCCTCGACCTCCTCGGCCGCCTGCCGGCGCGGGTCTATCCCGTCGGCCGGCTCGACCTCGACACCGAGGGGGCCCTGCTGCTGACGAACGACGGCGACCTGGCCCTCAAGCTGACCCACCCCCGCTACGGCGCGGCCAAGTCCTACGAGGTCCGGGTCGAGGGCGACCCCCGGGACGAGGACCTCGAAAAGGTCCGCCGCGGCCTCTTTTTGGAGGGCCGCCGGACGGCGCCGGCCCGGGTCCGGGTCCTGCGCCGCGGCCATCGCCACTCGACCCTGGCGGTCGAGATCCACGAGGGCCGCAAGCGCGAGGTCCGCAAGCTCTTCGAGGCCGTGGGCTTTCCGGTCGAACGCCTGGTGCGGGTCGATTTCGCCGGACTGACCCTGGACGGGCTGCGGCCCGGTCAATGGCGTTATCTCGACCGGAAGGAGATCGAGCGCCTGCGCCGTCTCACACCGCGGGCGCCCGAACCGAAGGCGCCGCGGCCCGCGGCGCGCCCGCGTCCTTCTTAAAGGGGCCCCGGCCGCGGCTCATTCGGCCGGCTTGCCGCCCTTGTCGTTCCTGTCGCCCGCGTCGGAGAATGCTTTCAGCCCCTTGGCCAGCCGCTGCAGTTCCTGGTCGACCAGGGCATGGACCGTGCCCTCGGGGTACTCGCCGTCGGCCCCGGCCGTCCCCGACTCGACCCCCGTCAGGATCTCGATGCCCTCGTCGATCGTCCGGACCGGATAGACGTGGAACCGGCCCTCCCGGACCGCGGCCACGACGTCGGCCCGCAGCATCAGGTTCGGCACGTTCTGATGGGGGATGAGGACGCCCTGGGTGCCGGTCAGGCCCTTGGCCCGGCAGACGTCGAAGAAGCCCTCGATCTTCTCGTTGACCCCGCCGATGGGCTGGATCTCGCCCCGCTGGTTGAGCGATCCCGTCACCGCCAGGTCCTGCCGCAGAGGCAGGCCCGACAGGCTCGACAGGATGGCGTAGACCTCGGTCGAGGAGGCGCTGTCGCCGTCCACGCCGCCGTAGGACTGCTCGAAGGCCAGGGAGGCCGTCAGCGACATGGGCCGCTTGACGGCGTACTTGCCGCGCAGGTAGCCGCCCAGGATGAGCACGCCCTTGTTGTGCGTCGGCCCGCTCAGGTCGGCCTCGCGCTCGATGTTGATGACCCCGCCCCGGCCCATGCCCGTCCGGGCCGTGATGCGGGCCGGCTTGCCGAACATGAACTGGCCCATGTCGTAGACCGACAGCCCGTTGACCTGGCCGGTCACCGCGCCCTGGGTGTCGATGAGGATGGTGCCCTCCTCGATCATCTCCTGGATGCGGTCCTCGATCAGGCTGACCCTCTCGAAGCGCTCGGCGATGGCCGTCTCGACGTCCTCGCGGCCGACCGCCGCTTTCCCGGCCTTGCCGGCCCAGTAGCTCGACTCCCGGATGACGTCGGCGATGACGTGGAACCGGGTCGAGAGCTTCTTCTGCCGCCCGGCGATGCGGGTCGAGTACTCGATCAGGGCCGCGATGCCGTCCTGGTCGAGCGGCCGCAGGCCGTCCTCGATGCAGATCTTCTGGACGAACCGGGCGTAGTCCATGAAGGACTCGTCGTTGCGGACCATCTCCGAGTCGAACTCGGCCTTGATCTTGAAGATCTTCTTGAAGTCCTCGTCCTGGAAGTAGAGCAGGTTGTAGATGTAGGCGTCGCCGATCATGACGACCTTGACGTCGGCCTTGATCGGCTCGGGCTTGAGGCGGGCGCTGGAGAACAGGTACATCTGGAGGTAGTTCTGGATCTCGAAGACCTGGTTGCGCAGGGTCCGCTTGAGCGTGGTCCAGACGCCCGGCTCGACCAGGGCGTCCAGGGCGTTGACGACCAGGTAGCCGCCGTTGGCTTTCAGGAAGGACCCGGCCTTGATCATGGTGAAATCGGTCTGGCCGACGCCGATGCGGGTCATGGTCGACTCGATGGAGCCGAACAGGTTGACGTAGTTCGGGTTGGTCTCCATGACCACCGGCGCGCCCTTCTGGTCCGCATTGTCGACCAGCAGGTTGACCCGGTACTCGGTGAAGCCGTCGACGGGCTCCTTCTCGTCCTCGCCTTTCTTCTGGGCCTTGAAGACGTCCAGCGACTTGACCAGGGACCTCTCGACCTCCTCGAGGTAGGCCGTGACCTTGGGGCCGTCGAACTTGGCCCGGACGTCGTCGATGGCGCCGTGGATGACCGGGGTGATGGCCTCCTCGTCCCAGGCCCGGAGCATCCGCCGCGTCTCCTCGTCGATCTCCTTGAGCCGCTCGAAGACGGTCTCGAGCTGGGAGGTCAGCTTCTCGTACCGCTCGCGGAGCGCGTCCAGGGTCTCCTTGGGGAGCTTGCGCTCCTTGACCAGGCCCTCGATCTTGGCGAAGGGGATGGGCTGGCCTTCGAGGACCGGAATGAGGTCGGGCCGGGTGAACAGGCCCATCTGGACCTGGATGACGGAGAAGCCCTGCTCGGCCACCTCGGTCTCGAAGCCCTGCAGCAGCTCCCGCTGCTTCTTCTGCTGGGACTCGACGAGGGCGTCGCGCTTCTCGGTGTAGTAGGGGCTCTTCAGGAGGTCGGGGATGCTCGACCGCAGCATGTCGATGAGCCGGGCCATGGCCTCGGCGAAGGCCTTGCCGTGGCCCGCGGGGAGCATGATCAGGACCGGCTCGTCGGGGTACTTGAAATTGTTGACGTAGAGGATGTCGTCGGGCGTCTTCTCGCCCTTCTCCAGCTGGTCGAGCAGCTGGGTGATGGTGGTCGTCCGGCCCGTGCCGACCATGCCGGTGATGAAGATGTTGTAGCCCAGGCTCTTGATGTCCAGGCCGGTCTGGATGGCCTTCAGGGCCCGCTCCTGGCCGATGATCTCCTCGCAGGGGCCGGCATCGGCGCTCGTCTTGACGGGGACGAGCTCGGGCGCGCAGGTCCAGCGCAGCTGGCCGGGGGACAGTTCGGGGAATCCGGTCTTCGTTCTCATGCCCACCTCCGAAGCTCCAACCTATCACAATCCCCCGGGGGGCTCAAGGCGGCGCCCCCGAGGTGAAATGCGGCCCGACATCTGATAGAATAAGGGCCGCTCCGGGTCCCCCGGGACGCCATCTCCGTCGGAGGGCATGACATCCATGAAGGTCCATCAAGGCAAGCTGCAAGCCAAGGGGTATCGGATCGCCATCGTCGTCAGCCGCTTCAACAGCTTCATCTCCGAGCGGCTTCTCGAGGGCGCGCTGGAGGCCCTCCAGAAGATGGGGGCCCTGGAAGCCGATCTGACCGTCTACAAGGTGCCGGGCTCCTTCGAGGTGCCGCTGCTGGCCAAGAAGATCGCCAAGGCCAAGGCGGCCGACGGCATCCTCTGCGTCGGCGCCCTCATCCGCGGCGACACGCCGCACTTCGACTACCTCTCGGCCGAAGTGACCAAGGGCCTGGCCCAGATCGCCATGGACGACGGCGTGCCCGTCGCCTTCGGCATCCTGACGGTCGACTCGGTCGAGCAGGGCATCGAACGGGCCGGGACCAAGGCCGGCAACAAGGGCTACGACGCCGCCTTCTCGCTCGTCGAGACCCTGAACGTGATCAAGGAGGCCGGCCTCCGCTGAGGGGCGGACGGCGCGCCATGGGAGAACGACGCAAGGCGCGGGAGTGCGCCCTCCAGATCCTGTTCCAGCTGGAGTTCAACGCCGGCGACCCCCCGACCGTCCTGCGCGTCTACTGGGAGGGGCAGCGGGCCTCCAAGCCCGTCCGGGAGTACGGCACCTGGCTGGTCCGGCAGATCCTCGACCACGCCGCCGCCGTCGACGAGGCCATCCAGTCGGCCTCGAAGAACTGGCGCCTGGCCCGCATGGCGGTGGTCGACCGGAACATCCTGCGCATCGCCGTCTGCGAGCTGCTCTACGAGCGGACGCTCGTCCCGGCCATCGTCATGAACGAGGCCATCGAGATCGCCAAGCGCTACAGCGGCGAGGAGTCGGCGGTGTTCGTCAACGGCGTCCTCGACGCGGTGGGCCGGAGGCTGGCCGCGACGGCTCCCGACTCCGCGGACAAGGCCCCGCCGGTCAAGGAAGGATAACATGGGTCCGAAAGAAGACAGCCTCGAGCTCGACCAGGACGTCGCCCGCCGGGAGAAATACCGCAAGCTCGGCGAGGCGGGCGTCCCGCTCTTCCCCTACACCGCCGCCCGGACGCACGGCGTCAGGGACGCCGTCGCGGCCTTCGCCGGCCTGACCCCGGCCGAGCTCGAGGAGCGGAAGATCGCGGTCGTCGTGCCCGGCCGGATCCTGTCGATCCGCAAGATGGGCCGGGCGACCTTCTTCCACATCTCCGACGGGTGCGACAAGCTCCAGGCCTACGTCCGGGAGGACGGGGTCGGGGCCGAGGCCTACGCCCGCTTCGGCCTCCTCGACCTCGGCGACGTCGTGTCGGTCTCGGGAACGCTCTTCAAGACGCGCACGGGCGAGCTGACCGTCCTCTGCGACGCCGTCGGTTTCCTGGCCAAGTGCCTCCACCCGCTGCCGGAAAAATGGCACGGGCTCCAGGACGTCGAACTCCGCTTCCGCCAGCGCTACCTCGACCTCATCATGAACCCCGAGGTCGGCCGGGTCTTCCGGCTCCGCAGCGCCATCGTCGCCCACATCCGCCGTTTCTTCGACGCCCGGGGCTACA
>JAEAME010000602.1_pt1 | contig 34540 bp, 24 predicted proteins | sample 8958731 | NCBI WGS metagenome assembly JAEAME01 (sample SAMN16933194, study PRJNA681113) | bioreactor sludge metagenome | isolation source: anerobic bioreactor sludge (Control) | place: India:Bengaluru | collected 2018-10-24
TGCGCCAGGGCGCCCTGGCCCTGACCACGCCGAACGGCTACATCATCTATTCCCAAGTGACCATGGAGGTCCTGGACGAGGTCTGCCGGGCCCACGGCTTCTCGGTCGACGTCCCCTGGCGCGAGCTGACCGACCCCCAGCGCGACATCGTCCTCAACGGCAGCGACAAGATCCTCATCCGCTACGGCAAGCACCCGCTCGAATCGCGGCTGCGCTGGAAGGGCATCGTGGCCAAGCCGCGCGAGGAGGGCGTCTACAAGGGCATCCTGCCGGTCATGGAAGCCATCTTGAAGGCGAAGCGCAACGACAACATCCTGCGCTTCGCCCGGACCCTCCCCTGCCGTGCCTGCGGCGGGCGGCGCCTGCGGCCCGAGAGCCTGCGCGTCAGCGTCGAGGGTTGGACGATCGACGCCCTGTCGGCGTTGAGCGTCCGCGGCTTGGCCGCCGCGCTGCGGGCGATGGCCTTCGGGGCCGGGCGCCGGGAGGCCGGGGAGGCCGTCCGCGCCTCGGCCCTGAAGAAGACGGACCTCCTCGAGCGGCTCGGCCTCGGCTACCTGCGCCTCGACCGGGCGGCCGACACCCTTTCGGGCGGCGAGGTCCAGCGCATCCGGCTGGCGTCGCAGGCCGGCAACGGCCTGCGGGGCCTTCTGTACGTCCTCGACGAGCCCACGGCCGGGCTCCACCCGGCCGACACGGCCCGCCTGTTGGGCCTGCTCGCGGAGCTGCGCGACAACGGCAACACCGTCCTCGTCGTCGAGCACGACGAGGACGTCATGCGGGCGGCCGACCACCTCGTCGATCTCGGGCCGGGCCCGGGCGCGGCGGGCGGCCGCGTCCTCTACCAGGGCCCCGCGGCGGGGATCGCCGGACTGGCCCCGGGCGTCAGCGCCACCCGCGATTTCCTGACGGGCCAGCGCGCCCCGGCGGTCCGCTCGCGAGGACGGTCCGGGACGGGCCGCCTGGCCGTCCGCGGCGCCCGGCTCCACAACCTCAAGGGAATCGACGTCGAGTTCCGTCTCGGCGCGCTCAATGTCGTCACCGGCGTTTCCGGGGCCGGCAAATCCACACTGGTGCGCCACGTCCTGGCCGAGCGCCTGCGGACCGGCCGCCTCGGGCCCGGGCCCGACGCCGAGGCCGTCGAGATCGAGGGCGCCGCCGGCCGGGTGGTCGCGGTCGACCAGTCCCCCATCGGACGGACGCCGCGTTCCAACCCGGCCACCTACACCGGGATCTCCGACCGCGTCCGCGACCTCTTCGCCGCCCTGCCGGAGGCGAAGGCCAAGGGCTTCGGCAAGAGCCGTTTCTCGTTCAACGTCGCCGGCGGCCGCTGCGAGACCTGCCAGGGCGCCGGGCTCCTCCAGATCGGGATGCACTTCCTCGGCGACGTCGACGTCGTCTGCCCCGCCTGCGAGGGCCGGCGCTTCAACGACGAGACTCTGGCCGTGCGGGACCGCGGCCGGTCGATCCACGATGTCCTGGAGATGAGCGTTGACGAGGCGGCCGCGTTCTACGCCCGCGTGCCGCGCCTGGCGGCCGACCTCGAGGTCCTGAAGCGGCTCGGTCTGGGCTATCTCAAGCTCGGCCAGAGCTCGACCACGCTCTCGGGCGGCGAAGCCCAGCGGGTCAAGCTGGCCGCCGAGATGCGGCGAACCGGCTCCGGCCCGGTCCTCTACGTCCTCGAGGAGCCGACCACGGGACTGCATCGCGCCGACGTCGAGAACCTCGTGGCCGCGCTCCAGGGCCTGGTCGATCTCGGCCGGACCATCGTCGCCGTCGAGCACCACCCGGACGTCATCCGGGCCGCCGACCGGGTCGTCGACCTCGGCCCGGGGAGCGGCGAGGAGGGCGGCCGCGTCGTCGCCTGCGGCCCGCCGGACGCCATCGCCGCCTGCGAGGATTCGCTCACCGGCCGGGCCCTGCGGGGCGGCTTCGCGGCGGGGGCTCCGGGCGCAGCGGCCGCAACGGCCGCGGCGCCCCGCCCCGATCCGGCCGGGCCCATCGTCCTCGAGGGCGTGTCGACCCACAACCTCCGCGGCCTCGACGTCCGCATCCCCTTCAACCGCTTCACCGTCGTCTGCGGGCCGTCGGGGGGCGGCAAGTCCTCGCTCGCCTTCGACACCCTCTTCGCCGCCTCCCGGGAGCGGTATATCGAGAGCTTCTCGGCCTACGTCCGGGCCCTCATCGACAAGGGCGGCCGGGCCGATCTCGCCGCCGCCCGCGGGCTGACGCCGCCGGTGGCGGTGGCCGGGACGGCCGCGGCGGCCAACCCCCGCTCGACCGTCGGGACCATGACCGAGATCCTCGACTATTACCGGTTGCTCTACGCGAGGGCCGGGACGGCGCCGCCGGAGCTATGCGGCCGGCCCCTGACGGCCTCGATGTTCTCCTTCAACCACGAGCAGGGCGCCTGCCCGGCCTGCCGGGGCCTGGGCACGGTGACCGTGGCCGCCCCCGAGCGCTTGATCACGGATCCGGCCAAGCCGCTGACGGCCGGGGCCATGGACGGGACCAAAACAGGGCGGTACTACGGCGACCCCCACGGCCAGTTCGTGGCCGCGCTCCGGGCGGCCGGGGCGGCGGCCCGGATGGACTTCGAAAAGCCCTATGCGGCGCTCACCGCGGCCGAGCGGGCCCTGGCCTGGAAAGGCTCGGGCGACCTCGTCTACGACATCGTCTGGTCGTACCAGCGGGGCCGGCGCGCCGGCGACTTCCGCTTCCGCGGCCCCTGGAAAGGCCTCGCGGCCCTGGTCGCCGAAGAGTACGGGCGCAAACACGCCGACCGCCGCGGCGAGGCCCTGCGGCTGCTGATGAGGGACGATCCCTGTCCGGCCTGCGGCGGCCGGCGGCTCAAGCCGGAATCGCTGGCCGTGACCTACCGCGGGCTCGGCATCGCCGACCTGGCGGGGCTGTCCGTGTCCGAGAGCCTGGCCTTTTTCGGGGACGACGGCGGGACGGCCGGGCTCGAGCCGCGGGCCGCGGCGGTGACGGCCGCCGTGCGCGAGGAGATCCTGCGCCGGCTGGGGCTCGTCCGGGACGTCGGCCTCGACTACCTCGGCCTGGACCGGCCCTCGGCCACGCTCTCCGGGGGCGAGGCGCAGCGGCTGCGCCTGGCCGGCCTCCTCGGCGTCCGTCTCACGGGCGTCACGTTCGTCCTCGACGAGCCGACCCTCGGCCTCCACCCCCGGGACACCGGCCGGCTCCTCGGGCTCGTTCGCGGCCTGGCCGCCGAAGGCAACACGGTCGTCGCCGTCGAGCACGACCTCGACGTCGTCCGGGCCGCCGACAACGTCATCGACCTCGGCCCGGGCGCCGGCCGGCACGGCGGACGCATCGTCGCCGAAGGGGCGCCCGCGGAGGTCGCCCGGGCGGCCGGCTCCGTGACCGGTCCCTATCTCGCCGGGCGGGCCGTGCGGCCCGGTCCCCTGCCGGGAACGCCGGGGCCGGCCGTGGAGATCGCCGGGGCCCGGGCCCACACACTCCGGGCCGTCGATGCCGCCTTCCCCACGGGGGTCCTGACGGCCGTGACGGGCGTCTCGGGCAGCGGCAAGAGCAGCCTGGTCTTCGATGTGCTGATGGCCTCGGCCGAGGCCGGGCGGCCGGTGGAGTGTGACGCCGTCCGGGGCCTCGACCGCTTCGCCCGGATCGTGGCGGCCGGAGCGGGGGCCCCCGCCGAGAGCCCCACGAGCATCCCCCTCACCTATCTCGGGCTCTTCGACGCCGTCCGCGGTTCCTTCGCCGGCACGGCGCAGGCCAGGGCCCGGGGCTATAAAAAGGCCCACTTCTCCTTCCTGACCCCGGAGGGCCGCTGCCCGGCCTGCGGCGGGACCGGCCGGACCACGATCAGCCTCGACCACCTGGCCGACGTCTCCACGCCCTGCGAGACCTGTCAGGGCGCCCGTTACGATGCCCGCGTTCTCGAAGTGACGGCGGGGGGGCTGACGATCGCCGGGGCCCTCGACCTCACGGCGGCCGAGGGCGCGGCGGCCTTCGCCGCCCTGCCCCGGGTGGCCTCCGGCCTGGCGCTCCTGGCCGAGATCGGGCTCGATTACCTGCGGCTGGGGCAGTCTCTGGACACCCTGTCCGGCGGGGAACGGCAGCGCCTCAAGCTGGCCGCCGAGCTCATGGATCCGCCGGCCGGCCGGGCCCTCTACCTTTTCGACGAGCCCACGACCGGCCTCCACCCCTCGGACGTCGACCGTCTGCTCGGGCTCTTCGGCCGGCTCCTCGCCGCCGGGCACACCATCGTGGCCGTCGAGCACGACCTCGACCTCGTCGCCCGGGCCGGATGGGTCATCGACCTGGGCCCCGAAGGCGGCGGCGAGGGCGGGCGGATCGTGGCCCAAGGGACGCCGGCGGACATCGCGGCCTGCCCCGCGTCGCACACCGGCGCCGCCCTGCGGGCCCGCGCCGGCCGGGCCGTCACTCCGCGTCCTTGACGCAGCGGAAGCCGACCGTGGCCGCCCGGTCGAGGCCGGGCGCGATGAGGAGCAGGATCTGGACCCGGTCGGCCGCGAGCGGCCCGCTCTTGACGTACCACTCGCTCGTCTCCGGGGCGTAGAAGCTGCCGCCGCGGATGATGCCGTATCGGTAGACGCCGTTGTCGTAGACGTCGTCCGTCAGCTGCCAAACGTTGCCGATCAGGTCCAGGACGCCGAACGGGCTGGCCCCCTTGGGGAACGCGCCGACCGGGGTGGTCCGGTTGAGCTTGTCGTTGCAGCGCCCCGGGAGCATCCTGGCGCCCCAAGGGTAGGGCCGGCCGTCCCGGCCCTGGGCCGCGTACTGCCATTCGATCTCGGTCGGCAGCCGCTTGCCGGCCCAACGGGCATAAGCTCGGGCGTCGTCGGGCGAGACCCAGCGCACCGGATGGCCCCCTTCCCCGGCCGGCGGCCGGCCGTCGACCCAGTGCTTGAGGAAATTGGAGCGGTCGGCGGGGGCATAGCCGGTGGCGTCGAGAAAGGCCCTGAAGGCGTCGTTCGTGACCGGCGTCCTGTCCATGAAGAAGCGGCGCATCTCCAGGGTCCGCGGCTTGGCCGTGTCCGGGTACGGGATGATGGGATTGGCGTCGTCGGGGTTGCCGGCGGTCTTGAAGACGAACGGTCCGGCCGGGACCTCGACCATGCCCGGAGGCGCGGACCCGGCCGGGGCCGTCCGTTCGACCTTCGTCACCAGCCGCGGATAGGCCAGCGGCAGGCGGACGACGCGCTCGTCCAGGAGCTCGCCGCGGCCGTCCAGGAGCTGGACGACGAATTTCTCCTCGCGAAAACCGAAGTGCTCGTGCAGGGCGATCGTCCGTCGCTCCGGCCCGAAGAGGACCGGCTCGTTGGCGTAGGAGGGGTCCCCGGCCGAGACGGCGACGCGGCTGCCGGCCGGCGCGCCGGAGGCCTCGAAGGTCACCCGTTCGCCGTCGGCCTCGACGCGCAGCAGGGCCGGCAGGACGGCGACGCAATCGACGCTCCCCTCGCGCCGCGTTCCCAGGTCGGCGGCGGCGAAGGCAGCCGCCTCGACCGGGAGATAGCGGCCGTCCCCGCGATCCACGGCCGAGAGCTCCTCGTGGTTCCAGAGACTGACGCCGTGGGAGCCGGGCGGGATATCGGCCTGGACGAGCGGGCCCTTGAATCCCTCCGGTCTCAGGCTGTAGACGGTCCAGACGGTCTTGGCCCCGTCGCGCCAGCGGTTGGCCCACAGACCGTCCTCGAGGGTCGGCACGAGCGGCCGCCAGTCCGGGTCGAGGAAGGCCGAGGCGTTCTGGCGCAGGATCCGGGTGGTCCGGCCGAGGTAGCCGAGATCCTCCGCGATCCAGTCGGGCCGCCCCGGCCGCATGGTGTTGATCTCCGAGCCGTAGCCGTTGAAGAAGGCCACGGCCGCCTCTCGGTGGAGCGGGCCCTCGGCCAGCTGCAGGACCCGGAAGATGGCGAAGGCGGGCTTCATGAACTTGTTCATGTTCAGCGGCGGGGGCATGTAAAGGGCGTCGTGGACGCGTCCGGAGACGATGCCGGGCATGTCCCGCGGCACGGCCATGCCCTCGCTGTACATGATGACGCCGGGCTTGGCCCGGTCGGCCGCCGCTTGGAACTCGCGGCTCGATTCGCCGCGGGTGTCGAGGACGACCCCGTCGGCGTCCAGGGTCCGGAGCATGTCCTCCATGCCGGCCAAGTGGTCCTCGCGGCGGGTGGAAGAGTCCCAGGGGTTGTAGGAGATGAAGTACTTCTTGCCGAGCCGGTGGGCCAGGTCGACCTGGCGGCGGAGCTCCGCCAAGCCGCCGGGCAGCTCGCGGTACATGTCCCACTGGTTGCGGGCGTCCAGGCCGAGCCGCGGCCAGGTCGGCCAGATGGTGAAGATGTCGATCGGCCCGAGGAGCTTGTCCCAGGCCGTCAGGGTGCGGTCGAAGGCGTAGCCGCCGGTCTCCCCGTCGTAGTAGGTCCGGTCCCAGGCGAATTGCAGGACCATGAGATAGGCCCGCCGGACCCAGGCCAGGTCGGCCCGCTCGAAGAGGGCGTCGTCGAAGCGCTCGAGGTCGTAAAGGAAGCGCTCGCGGAACATGATCTCCAGGCCGCGGCGCCAGTCCCCGTCGTGGGCCTCGAGATGGACGGCATATTCGACCCAGCCACCGGGCTGGAGGGTGACGGCCCAGCGGGTGCGCTCGGCCTTGTCGGTCCCGGTCCGGCGGGCGATGGCCGTGAGCGCCGGTCCGGGTCCGGCCGGAACCGAGCAGAAGCCGAGGTGCCAGGCGTTGTCGGGCAGGACGACCCCGACCGGCCGCAGGCCGGGCCGAAAGAGCTGGCTGCGGTCCAGGGTGTGGGGCGGCTCGTTCGGCAGGCCGGCCGTGATGTAGACCCGGTCCGGGCCCTGGCCGAGCGGCACCAGGTTCTCGAGAGTCATCTTGGCCCGTCCGGCGTTGCGGAGCACGAGCGTCAGCTTCACGCCCGGCGCGAAGCCCTCCTCCCGGCGGACGCTCAAGTCCAGGCCGGGCGGAAGGGCCGGGGCGGCCGCGAGGGCGCCGTCGACGAGCAGGGTGAAAAGGGGCAGCGGCGCGGGCAGGGCGAGCTCCGCGCCGTCCGCCAGGACCAGGCCGGCGACCGCCGTCTCCGCGCCGGGCGGGCCGGCCAGCCGGACCGCCCGCAGGCCGGCCGGGCCGCCGGCCCCCGCCCGGGCCGGGGTGGCGACGGCCGCCAGGGCGGCGAGTAGGACGATCGGCGGCAGACACGTCAGGCGCCGGCTCTTCGGGCTCATCCGCGGCCTCCTTGAGGACAGGGTCCGCCGCGATGATATCGGCGGACGGGCGAGCGAGTCAAGGACGGCCTGCCCCCTCGCCCCAGGGGCGGCTCCTCCCCGCGGCGGGCGGGGAATCATCCCCCCAATCACCCTTGCCGGGGATGGACGGCGGCGGCCCGGCCGGTTAGGATGGATAGCGATCGGAATATTCGCGCACGGAGGAATCCATGAAGAAGCTCACCGCGGTCCTTCTCGCGGCCCTGGCCCTGGCCTGCCTCACCCCCTGGGCCGGAGCAGCCACCATCGGCCTCAAGGGCGGCCTCAATTTCGCCAATATGGCCATCAAGGCCACCGAAACGGCGACCGACATCCCGGTCTTCAAGACCCAGCAGGGTCTCACCGGCGGCATTTTCGTCAGCTTCAATTTCGGCGCCCTGGCCATCCAGCCCGAGGTGCTCTATTCGCGCCGCGGCCTGTCCTATCCCGAGTACGCCGACGAGACCGTCGACGTCACCGGCCGGTTCCTGGTCGACTACGTCGAAATGCCGGTCCTCATCAAGTACAGCCTCCTGTCCGGGCCGATCAAGCCGTTCCTGTACGCCGGCCCGTCCATCGGCTACGTCCTGAAGGCCCAGCAGGGCTACGACGTCAACTACCTCACCGGAGAGGAGCCGGACTACAGCTACCGGTACGAGACCGCGGACTATTTCAAGGACACGGAGTTCGCCGCCGTCTTCGGCGCCGGCTTCGACATCAAGCTGCCCAAGGTGATCCTGTCGATCGAGGGCCGCTACCACCTCGGCCTGACCAACGTCTACCAGCCGACCGGCGTCGAGGACGACATCGTCTCGCTCAAGCACAAGGGCATTTCGGTGCTCGTCGGCCTCGGCTTCTGATCGTCCCCGCGGGGCCGCCGGCTCCTTCATCGGACCGGCGGCCCGGCCTCTCCCTCTCCCCTCCCCCGGCTCAATCCTGCCCGGGGAGGAGCTTGTCCTTGTCGAGCGTCGACCGGCCGAAGAGGCCCAGCAGGCCCTTCAGCCCGACGCTCATGACGATGTTGACGAAGAAGCACAGGAAGCCCAGGACGAGCAGCCCGCCGCAGAGCGCGGCCAGGATCATGTAGACGTTGAACTCGCCGTTGGCGTAGAGGGTCCGCCGCAACATGCCCTTCAGCCCGGCCATGCCCATGAACGCGCCCATGCCGATGCCGCCGGTCAGGTGGGCCCAGAAGTGGACATTGGCCAGGGCCTGGCTGTAGAGCTTGGCCCCGTTGGTCAGGATGGGGAAGAGCAGGTAAATGGCGGCGTAGAGGGTCATGGTCAGGCCGACCAGGACGGCCACGTGGACGTGCGGCCCGATGACCCACTGGGTGTTGTGGAGGATGCGGTTCAGTCCGACGTCGGCCTGGATGATGCCGGCCGGGACGCCCAGCCCGAAGCCGAGCAGGCCGCCCAGCAGGAACTTCAGCGGATTGGTCATCTTCAGGGGGCGGGCGCTCCAGAGCGTGGCCAGGGTGATGAAGAAGGCCAGGCCCTGGGTGATGAGCTCGAAGGCCGTGACCATCTCTCCGGACAGGACCTTGAGGATGCCGGGCTGGGCCTGGTCCGAGAGCAGGTGGTGCGACCAGACCGTCCAGGACACGACCAGCTCGACCAGCAGCGCCGCCCGGGCGACGTTCTCCATGAACAGCTTCTTGCCCGTGATCAGCATGGCCAGGAGGTACCAGGTGCCGGCCACGAAGATCAGGACCAGGCCGTCGGCGATCAGGTCGAGGCCCCACCAGTACCAGTTCTTGTAGAGCAGGGCGTCGATGGCCGTGTTCTTCAGGTTGTGGCCGAACAGGGCCGCGACCATGTAGACGAGGATGAGGACGCCGGTGAACAGGATGATCCCGGAGTTGAGGGCCAGGTCGACCGAGCCGCGGGCCACCGCGGCCACGGGCAGGGGCACCGTGTGCTCGGTCTTCTTCCTCCGGAAGAAGTTCCGCACGGCCGTCCAGCCCAGGGCGTCCCCGAGCAGGGCCCCGCCCGGCTGCTTCTCGCGGCCCTCGGGGGTGTAGGTGATGGTCTTGAAGATGTTGAGGACGAAAAAGAGCGTCCCGACCATGACCAGGGCGATGCCCAGGATGAAGAAGGAGCCGCCCAGCGGGCCGAACTGGCTGAAATCGGCCGGCAGGGGCCAGTACAGCGTGTAAAGAGGCGCGTAGTGGGAGACGAACCCGGCCGCCCAGAAGACGAAAACGCCGCCGGTGACCAGGCCGAAGGTCCAGTGGGCCAGCTTGAGGCTCCAGAGCGGCTTTTTCATGAGGTACGGGACCAGGAACAGGAAGGCGCCGAAGACGAGCGCGTAGCTGGCCCCGAAGATGCCGACCAGCGGGTGGGCGGTCATCATGGCGAAGAACTGCTTGGTGTGGATGAGGGGGATCTGCTTGACCTCGAAGATGCGCATGAGCATCCCCTCGATCAGCGCGAAGGCGTAATAGACCAGGCCGACGACGACGAAGCGCAGGGTCAGCTTCTGCATCGGCGTCAGCGTTTTCGGCTTGAACAGGCCCTCTTGGCCCTCGACGAGCGTCTTGACGAAGCTCATGGCGCCCTCCTCACTCCGCCCCGACGACTTCGACGAGCGTCTTGACGAAGCTCATGGCGCCCTCCTCACTCCGCCCCGACGACTTCAATGGCGTCGGGGACGATCATGGCGTAGCCTTTGGGGCCCGAGTACTCGGTCGACCGGATGGTGTAGAGCCCGGGCTTGGTGAACCGCCACAGAACGTCGTTCTTGTGGCCGGGCACGACCTGCATCTGGAAGACCATGGTGTGGTCGGGCCGGAAGACGCCGAAGCCGTAGGTCAGGTCGTCCGAGGTCACGTCGAAACGGACCAGTTCGCCGGTCTTGACGACCATTTTATCCGCCGGCAGGCGAAACTCGTGGCCGCCGACCCGGATCTCGAAGGTCCGGTCGGCCTGAATGCTGGCCCGGGCCAGGTCCGGCTTGACCCAGGGAATGGTCAGCGACGTGGTGATATGGAGGGAAAAGCCGAGGATGGCCAGGACGATGACGAAAGCGTAAAACACCTTGGGCTTGACCGGACCGGCCTTGCCGGCGTGCGTCAGCCGCCAGCCGAACCAGCCGACGAGCAGGATGATGCAGATGCAGTAGATCGTGTAGCCGAGGGTCTGACCGAAGAGGACGACAGTAGAATCGACCATGACACCACTCTCCTTCCCGCGGGCATGATAGCCGGGTCGCCCGGACCGGTCAAGCTCCCGGACAGAGCGCGGATCAGCGGCCCGGCCGGCGCGCCGGCCGGAGGTCGAGGTCCTGGAAGTCGTAGCTGAAATCGGTCTCCGGCGAGACGGCCTCCATCCGGGCCCGCTCGATCGTGCCGTCCGGGTTCAGGGCGAAGGTGACGTAGGCGTCGGCCCGCAGCTCACGGTCGCGCCAGCGGACGATGAAGGTGTCGTGCTGCCAGTGCTCGAGGTCGCCGGTCAAGGCCGCCGTCCGGGTGAAGCGCATGACCAGGCGTCCGTTCTCCTCGGCCAGCACGATGTCGCCGTACCAGGCGTCCGTATAGGTCCCGGCGTAGGCGGCCAGCGGCAGCGACGGCTTCGACGATGCGTCGCGGGCCGCGGAGGCCTGGCCGAGGGCGGCGGCCGTCTCGGCGTTGACCCGGGCCTTGAGCTTGAGATAGGCGGCCGTCCAATCGGCGGCCGGGGCGCCGAGGTCGTGATCGATGATCTGCCAGGTCAGGGCCTCGAAGGCCTCCGTCGACTCGGCGTTGGTCAGGACGGCGATGCCCAGGCCGCGCTCGGGCAGCAGCGTCACCTGCGAGACGTAGCCGGGCAGGCCGCCCGTGTGGGTCAGGACGCGCTGGCCGCGATAGTCCCGGACCCCGACCCCCAGGGCGTAGGCGGTGAAGTTGGACTTCAGGGCCGCCAGCTCGGCCGGCGGCGCGGAGTTCGGGGTGATGGTCACCGGGGTCTCGATCTGCCGGGCCGTGCGCTCGGAGTAGAGGGCCGTGCCGTCGGCCAGCCGGCCGCGGTTCAGGCGGACGAGCATCCACTTGGCCATGTCCTCGGCCCCGGCGTTGATGCCGCCGGCCGGGTTGGTGTTGTCGCTGGTGAACGGCCGGACGGGCCGGACCGCCCCCTCGACCCGGGCGTGCGGCGTGGCCACGTTGCCGCCCTCGACCGCGGCCGAGTGGCGCACATTGCTCCCGGTCATGCCGACCTTCTTCAGGATGCGCTCGGCCACGAAGTCCTCCCAGACCCGGCCGCTGGCCGCCTTGATGACCTCGCCGGCGACGGTGTAGAGCACGTTGTCGTAGGCGTAGGCGCTGCGGAAGGACGCGGCCGGCTTGATGTAGCGCAGCCGCCGGGCCACCTCCTCGCGGCTGTAGGTCGACTCGGGCCACCAGAGCAGGTCGCCGGCCCCGAGCCCCAGGCCGCTGCGGTGGACGAGGAGGTCGCGGATGGTCAGCTCCCGGGTGACATAGGGGTCGTACATCATGAACCAGGGCAGGTAATCGACGACCGGCGCGTCCCAGGCCAGCTTGCCTTCTTCGACCAGCAGGCCGAGCGCGGTGGCCGTGAAGACCTTGGTGTTCGAGGCGATGCCGAAGAGCGTCCGGGCGTCGACCGGGTCCGGCTGGCCCAGCTTCCGCACGCCGTAGCCCTTGGCCCAGACGACCTGGCCGTCCTTGACGACGGCCAGGGCCAGGCCGGGCACCTCGAAGGCCTTCATCGTCCGGGCCACGGCGGCGTCGAGGCCGGGCGGCACGGGAGACGCGGGCTTGGCCGGGGCGGCGGGCAGAAGGACGGCCAGGACAAGCGCGGCCAGAAGCGCGAAGGCCGGCAGCAGGCGGGAACGGGACATGGGGACCTCCTCGAACGCGAAGTGGGCCCATGATAGCCCGGAGCGCAAGGGACGGTCAAGGCGCATGAAGCGCGGTGCGGCGGCCGGGTTTTTGACATTCCCTACTGTTTTTGTCAGAATTGACCCGTTGAGAAGGAGGGGATCATGAGCAAGCGCGTCCAAGGCCTCGCTGTCCTCGTTTTGACGGCCTTCGCCGGCGGCTTCGTCCTGGCCCAGGCGGGCTCCGAAGTCCTGGCCCGGCTCGGGATCGACGGCGCCTCGGCGGCCTCGAGCGTCCTCTCGTCCCTGACCTCCGGCTACGTCTACGACGGGGCGGCCTTCAAGGCCTTCAAGGCCCTGCCCCCGGACGCCCGGGCGGAGGTCGTCCGGGCCGGCCTGGCCTGGGCCAAGTCCTACGCCGGGTCGGCGGCCTTCAAGGCCGCCTACGAGGAGCTCCGGCAGAGCCGCAAGCCGGAACCGCCCGAGCCGGTCGCCACGGCCGAGGAGATCATGGCCAAAATGAAGGCCGACATGAAGCAGGGCATCGAGAACCTGCGCCAGGCCCAGGCCACGGCCGACGCGGCGATGAAGAAGACGTTCGAGGACACGATCAAGCAGATGCAGGCCCAGCTCGAGGACCTGGACAAGAACACGCAGATGATGGACAACTTCCGGCTCGGGGCGGAGATGGAGAAGAAATCCCGCCAGGAGCAGCACGAGGCCCGGATGAAGGCCTGGGCCGAAGACCTCCCGGCCGAGCCGGCGGCCCTCATCGCCAAGCGGATCCGCCAGTTCCTGGAGACCAGCGCCGACGTCGACTACGGGGCCGAGCTGGCCGCACGCGGCAACAAGAAGGTCTTCGTCAAGGAGGCCTACGAGAAGAAGCCGGCCTTCTGGAAGATCTGCTTCCGGGCCGGCCGTGAGGCGACGGAAGCCGCCCGCGCTTTCGCCCAAGCCTGGCTCGACGAGCTGGGAAAGAGCTGACGGCCCGGCCCGCGCGGATCAGCCGCCCGGGCCGCGGCCCTTGCGGAACTCGATCAGCTCGACCGGGGCGCCGTCGTCCTCGATCATGGCCACGCGCACGCCCGTGGAAGGCGAGGTGATCTCGGCCGTCCGGCCCAGGGCGGCCAAGGCGGCCTCGAGGTCGTCGACCTCGAAGGCGACGTGGGGGACCCGCCGGACGAGATCGGAGACCCGGCAGCCGGGGTCGAAGCGCATCCACTCGATGCCGAAGGGACTGGTCGGGAACCCCGCCACGTGGATCTTGAGCTTCGGCAGGTGGACCTCGTTCGGGCGCGGCTCGGTCGTCGGAATGCCCAGGTGATGGAAGCGGGCGCCGAGCTCGGCCAAGACGGCCGGGGGCTCGTGATCGCGGCGCGCCCGGCGGGACCGGGGCCCGGTCTTAATGACCGATCTCCCGGCGGATGGCCTCGAGCTTGTCCTTGAGGACGGGGGCGAAGGCGAAGAACTGCTGCAGGGTCTCGCAGCCGTAGTCGGGGCAATGGGCGCAGCTGGCGACACCGCGTTTGGAAGCGCAGACGCGGATGCCGCAGGTGGCGGCGTGGGCCGTGCTGGTCCTTTGTCCCGTCGAGCAGCCGTCGCAGATGCAGACCTCGGCGCCCATGCTCTGGCCGCCGTAGCGCCGGGACCAGTCCTTGGCCACCGCTTCGAGCCCGGCCCGGTCGTCCTTCTGGGTGGCGATATACGCTTCGCACTCGCTGCAATCGAGCCCGCAAAACGCGAGGATCTTGGCCATGAGAGGCGTCCTTTCCGCTGTGAGATGAAACCCGTTGAAGTGATGATAAACCCGGGCGCCGGGCGCTGTCAATCGCCGCCGCCGGGCTACAGGGTCAGTCGGGCGATGAGCCCGTTGCGGCCGACGGCCCAGCCCGCCCGGCCCTTTTTGGCGAACGACAGGGAGTGGAAGCCGGCCGGGCCTGGGATCGGCGTCCAGGTGCGGCCCCGGTCGAGGGACAGGTCCGAGCCCGACGGCCCGACCGTGATGGCGGCCGCGGATCTCCCGCCGGGGACGAAAGCCACGGCCTCGCGGAACCCGCCCGGCCCGCGGCCGGTCACCGGGGTCCAGGTCCGGCCGCCGTCGGCCGTGACGGCGGCGTTGCCCGCGGCCGCGGCCTCGGCCCGGTAGTCGCCGCCGACGGCGATGCCGGTCCGGCCGCCGAGGAAGGCGACCGAAAAGCCGCCGGCCGACGACAGGCCCTGCAGCAGGCCCGACGCGACGGCCTCCCAGCGCCGGCCCCGGTCCTCGGACCGCCAGACGCGCGACACCGACCCTCCGGTGGCCAGCCAGATGCGGCCCGGGGCGAGGGCGAAGGCGCTCGTCCCCGAAGCCGCGAAGGCCGCTTCGCCCTCCTGGGCGACCGGGCGCGAGGCTTCGGGCAGCGGCGTCCAGGAGGCGCCGCCGTCCGCCGTCGCCATCAGGAAGAACCGGCCGTCCATCGGATCGCCGAAGGCCAGCCCGTTCCGGTCGTCGAAGAAGGCCATCCCGTCCAAAAAGATGCCCGGCGTGTCGTCGGTGAAGGCCAGGGCCCAGGTTCGCCCGCCGTCCGCCGTCCGGTAGATCCGGGCCGGGCGATCGATGCCCATGATCACCGCTTCATCGGGACCGAAGGCCTCGATGTCGCGGAAATCGACGTTTTCCGCCCCCGGCACCGGGATGACGGCCCAGGTCGTGCCGCCGTCGAGCGTCCGGAGGACCGTGCCGTTCGCGCCGCTGGCCCAGGCGACGCGGTCGTCGACGGCCGAAACGCCGCGCAGGCTGGCCGCGGTGCCGCTCGCTTGAACGGTCCAGGACGGAGCAGGGCCCGGAGCGGCGGACTTGGCGCAGGAGAGCGACAGCGCCAGCCAACCGGACAGGACGAGCGGAACAAAGCGGCTCCAGATGAGCTCCGGACGGACGTTCATCGTTCTTCGCTCTCCCGCCGGCCGGCCGCCGTCTCGCGCCAGGTCGCGATGTACTCGGTCAGGTCGTCGGGGCGGGCCAGCCCGGGATCGGCCGTCTCCCACGCCCCGGCCGGGCCGAGCTCGCGGGCGGCCAGCTCGAAATGGGCCATGGCGATGCCGAGATCGACGCGCTGCAGATCGGCCATGCCGATGATCTTCCGCGACAGGACGGAAGGATATCCCTTGGTCCTTTGCAAATAAAAGTGCCAGCACTCGTTGCGGCGGACGAGGCGCCACGGCTGCTTGTTCGAGGCCGACGGGGCCCAGCGCACGGCCTCGAGGGCGGGGTCCAGCGGTCCGGCCTGCCCGGGGCCGAGCGGCCGGCCGAACTCGGACGAGAAAAAGAGCTTCTCCCGCGCCAATCGGGTCGTCCGGCCGGAGGCCCGGCCGATCCAGCCGCCCGGGTCCGCGGCGTCGGCGGGATAGCCGACCGCGACGACGGCCGGGACGGTCTCGCCGCCGGCCGCGCCGATGCGCCCGGAAAAGCGGCTCCTGCGGAAGCCGCCGCCCAGCCAGCAGGTGGCCAAGCCCAGGTCGACGGCATCCAGGATGGCCTTCTCCATAAGGTAGCCGAAATCCTCCAGGCCGCCCGGGCCGGGCCCCACGGCCCCGATGACGAAGGCCCGGGGGTTGCGGATGTTGCCGTAAGTGCCCAGGCCCTTGAGCGCCTGCTCGTCGCCGGGGGACGAGGCCTCCAGCCGGAAGCGGACCGGGACGCCGAACGGTCCCCGGCCGAGCGACTCGAGCCGCCGGACAAGCGCGGCCCGGGTCCGGTCGTCCACGGACTGGGCGAGATAAGAACGGCACGAATAGCGCCTCCGCATGACCTCGAGGGCGGGGCTGTCCATTCGCGCTACTTGGCCTTTCCCGTCATTTCGACCGGGATCGGCAGGGGCTTGCGGGGCAGCATCTCCTCGCGCATGGCCGTCTGATAGACGAAGTAGGCCATGACCACGGCCGACTGGACGAGGTCCTCGGCCACGGCGTGGTCGTAGACGTCCTGGTTCGTATGGTGGAGGCCGGGGAAGTAATCGAGCGGGTCCTGAATGAACTGGAAGCCGGGGATGCCGATGTAATCGAACGGCAGGTGGTCCGTGCCCTCCGTATTCTGCAGGGCGATGGCCGTCACCCCCAGGTCCTGGAGCGGCTTCATCCAGGCCTCGAAGATCGGCCGGACCGCGAAATTCTCCTGGAGGTAGACGCCGCGGATGCGTCCCGAGCCGTTGTCGTAATTGAAATAGCCCGAGATCCTGGCGTAATCGGGCTTGGCCAGGAGCGTCTTCGCGGCGCCCAGGGGATTGCGCCAGCTCTTGTCGAGGGCCTCGAAGTCCATCTTGGCCAGGCTTTGCGTGTCGGTATCGCCGAAGTGGCGGACGACGTAGCCCCGGGAGCCGTAGAAGCCCTCCTCCTCCCCGGTCCAGAAGGCCGCCCGGATGGTCCGGCGCGGCTTGACCCCGAGGGCCTTGAGGATGCGCATCGCTTCCATGGCCACGGCGCAGCCGGACGCGTCATCCACGGCTCCCGTCCCGCCGGCCCAGGAATCGAGATGGCCGCCGAGCATGACCAGCTCGTCCTTCTTGTCCGTGCCGGGGATCTCGGCCGTGACGTTGTATCCCTGCGTATCTTTGTCCTGAAGGGTCGTCCGGACCTCGATCTTGAGCGTCACCGGGACCTGGAGGTCCAGGATCCGGCAGATGCGGTTGTACGGCTCGGCCGCCACGATGATCCGCGGGCTCTGGCCGCGGGTCACATGGTCCTTGCCGTTCCCGTCGTAAGCGTCGACCTTGACCGTGCCGAAATCCGAACGGCTACCGCTCGACGGCTCGACGAGACATCCGACCTCTTCGGTCCTGAAGAACTCCTCCAGCTCCTCCCATTTCAGGCCGCCGGCTTCGGGCCCGCCCGGCTTGGCCGGCCGGACCGGGATGGGCGTTTCCTCGATCTCCTTGAGGCCCTTGTCGTCCAGCCGCGAGGCCGGGGCGCTGAAGCTGGGATGGACGGGCCGCGGCTCTTTGACGAGGACGATGGCCTCCTTGAGACGGCCCCGGAACGTGTCCATGTCGGCCTTGGAGGAGATGACGGCCAGGACGGGACGGCCGGTGATCCTGCCCTTGGTGCTTCCGGTCCAGGGCCGGGGGTAGGCCACGATGGGCATGTACGAGGGGGACGTCATGTGGGCGGACACGTACTCGCAGGACCAGCCCAGGCCGAGCTCTCCGGCGGGCTCGATGGCCGCGTTGGCGATGCCCAGCTCGGTGAATCTCTTCACCGCCCAGGCCGCGGCCTTGTTGTAGGCCGGGGAACCGGGGATGCGAGGCCCGAAAACATCCGTGAGCCAGCTCATATGCTCCATGACCCGGGAATTGTTGGTCCCCTCGAGCCAGATGCGGTTGAGCATGACCGTGTCCGCGGTGTCGGCCGGGCGGACCTGACCCGGAGAGGCCGGCGATCCGGCTAGAACGGCGATCACGACCAGCGCGGCAAGACAGGATCTTTTCATGGGTAGAGCCTCCTTGGGGCACAGGGATGATACTCCCGAACCGGGGGCGGGGCAATCGCCGGCGGCCGCCGGGCGTCCGCGGCCGCATGGCGGGCCGCCTTGACAGCCCAGGCCCCGGTGGATTATGAACTGATCACGGCCCGGCGAAGCCATGCCGGGAGGCGGGAGAACGATGGGATGACCGAGCGCGACGAGTTCGAGAGCCGCCGGGTCCCGGTCCCTTTCGGCGACGCCCTCGCGCCGGAACGGCAAGTCATCGGCGTTCCGCCGGGCGTTCGCCGCATCTTGGGCCGCGTCCTGAAGCCCGGCGGCCCCGGCTTGGCCTATGTCATGACCGATGCCGAGGGCCCGGTCTGCGAGCACGCCGGGGGCTGGGCGGACATCGCCGGCCGGGTCCCCATGACCGTGGGCACGACGCAGGCGGCCTTCTCCATGACCAAGACGCTGACCGCGATCGCCGTGCTCCAGCTGGCCGAGAGGGGCTCGCTGCGTCTGGACGACGAGGCCCGTTCGTACGTGGAACATCCTTACGATGCCCGCATCACGGTCCGCCAGCTCCTGACCCACACGGCCGGGCTGCCCAACCCGATCCCCCTGCGCTGGGTCCACCCGGCCGACCGGCACGACCGGTTCGACGAGCGGGCCGCCCTGGCCGCCGTTCTGGCCAGGCACGGCCGCTCCAAGTCCAAGCCCGGCGAACGGTACCGCTATTCGAACATCGGCTATTGGCTCCTCGGCCGGGTCGTCGAGGGCGTCGCCGGCCAAAGCTATGCCGCGTATATGAAGGAGCGGGTTTTCGGGCCCTTGGGCCTGGGCCCCGCGGACATCGACTACGCCATCGCCGCCCCGCGGAACCAAGCCAAGGGCTACTTGGCCGCCTGGTCGCTGATGAACCTCCTCAAGGGCTTTCTCATGGAGCGCGACGCGTGGGGGGGCTACGAGGGGAAATGGCTGCGGATCCGGGACGTCTATCCGAACGGCCCGGCGTTCGGCGGGGCCATCGGCTCGGCCGCCGCCTTTGCCGCCATCCTGCGGGACCTCCTCAAGGCCCGGCCGGCCCTGATCTCGGCGGAGACGCGGGACCTGCTCTACGAACGGGCCCGCGACGGCGCCGGACGGGAGCTGGCCATGACCCTCGGCTGGCACGTGGGCGGCCTCGACGGCCGCCCTTACTTTTTCAAGGAAGGCGGCGGGGCCGGTTTTCATTGCGAGATGAGGGCCTACCCGGACCGGGGCCGGGGCTCGGTCGTCATGGTCAACCGGACGGCCTTCGCCTCCAACGCGGTCTTGAGCCGCATCGACCGGGAGCTCCTCCGCTAGCCCGCCGGGCCCCGGCCGGGGCCGCGGCCGGCCAAGCCGCTATTTACCGAGCAGCTTCCGGAACGTCTCGTCGTCCGTCTTGAAGTCCCGGGCGGCCGCCCCGACCCGGACGATGCGGATGCTCCGAATGGGCGCGCCTTTCTTGAGTGTTTTGAGCAGGTCGAGCCCGGCGATCGTCCGGCCGATGGCCGTGGCCGTCCTGTCCAGCCCCGGCTTCTTCTTCAGGGTCAGATAGAACGCGTTCGGGCCGTTGACGCCGAGGACGCCGGCCGCGTCGTGCTTGAGGGCGGGATTCGGCGCGAGCGGCAGCGCGGGCACGGCGACGGACTTCTGGGTGTCGGAGACGACCAGGCCGGCGACGAGGCCGTCCCGGACGTCGACCTTCCCGATCGGCGGGATCTGGGGCCGCGGGCCCGGCCCGGGAGGCCCGCCGGGGCCCATGCCGCGCGGGCCGGTGGCGCTGCCGCCCCGGCCTTCCACGATGCGGACGAAGTTGGCGGTCTGCAGCGGGGCGTTGGCGAAATCGAGCTCGGCCATGACGTGGACGGGCGCGTCGCCCTCCCCGATGGCGAAGTCGGCGTAAAGCCCGTCGGCGAGGTAGACCCCGTCCCGGGGCAGGGGCCGGCCGAGGTTGGCCGCGCCGTAGGCCACGACCGCCGTGACCAGCGCGGAATGCCGCTGGTGATCGGTGTAGGGCACGAGCTCGCTGTAGAGATCGTGAAGGGTGTGCCAGGCGTGCTGGTAGCGGTAGTCGGTCTGGGTCATGAAGCGCAGCGTCGGCACGCCTTCCATCTCGAACGAGGTGTGGTCGGAGCCGCCCGGGCTGGTGGCGTGGGCGCGGGGCACGGCCCGCTCGAGCTTGAAGGGCCAGCGCGGATCGACGGCGGCCAGGGGCGCCGTGATGGCCTGGAAATCGGCGAACCACGTCTCGGGCACCGCGGCCCCGGTGATGGCGCTGGGGCTGCCGTCCCGGTTGATCATCATCATGATCTTGGGGCCGATGCCGGGCCGGGCCTTGACCCAGGCCTGCGACCCGACCAGGCCGATCTCCTCGGCCGCGAACAGGACGACGACGACCGAGCGCTTGGGCTTGCCGCCGGCGGCGGCGATCAGCCGGATGGCCTCCATGGCCGGGGCAAAGCCCGAGCCGTCGTCGACGCCGCCGGTGGCGGCGCTGAAGCAGTCGAAGTGGCCGCCCAGCACGACATACTCGTCGGGGAACTCCGAGCCCCGCAGCGTGGCCACGACGTTGTGGTACTTGACCGGGCCCATCTTGAACCAGTTGCGGATGTCGAACTCGAGCTCGACCGGTTCGCCCTTCTCGGCCAGCCCCTTGATCTCCTTGTACTGGTCCTCGGCCAGCTTGATGTCGGGCAGGACCGGCAGCTTGTCCCACGACTCGACGAAGCCGTCGAGCATCGGGAAGGGGTCCGTCCTGGAGGCCTGGATGGTGCCCCGGGCCCCGGCCTCGACCAGGACCTGCGTCAGCTTGGGGATGAGCTGGGCGTCGGCGTACTCGGGCGTGCCGCGCCGGCCGTCCCGGGCAAAGCCCGTGTTCAGGCCGGCGATGAGCACCCAGGCGCCTTTGAAGGCGGCCGGGTTGGCCTGGACCTCGGCAATGGCCGCCTCGACGGCGGCCCGCTTCTTCTCGACGTCCTCGGGCTTGGCGTTGCGGCCCGGGATGGAGAACGGGTCGGCCTTCAGGAGGACGACCGGCCCGCGTTCGACGCCTTTGGTCCCGGCCGTGAAGCTGGGCGTGCCGAAATAGAGGGCCTTTTCGGCCGGCTTGACCATCTTGCCGAACCAGGGGCCGCGGTTGAAGCCCACGGGCACCTGGCCGGCCTCTTCGAGGGCCGCCTCGAGCCCCCACTGGCGGAACTGCCAGACCGCCCACTCCGTGGCGTCGTTGTAGGCGTTGCTGCCGGATTCCCGGCCGCCGAAGCGGTTGCTGGCGTAATCGTTCCAGACCATGACCCGGTTGTCGGACCGGCCGAGGTCGATGATCTTCTGGACGACCGGGTCGACGGCCGGCTTGGGCTTGGCCGGGCCGGCGGCCGCGACCGAGGCCGCGACGAGGACGATGAGGGCCGCCGCGGCGAAGGACCGAGAAGCGCGTGTGTTCATGGGACTTCCTTCCCGAAGAGTTCGCGAGGCCGGAATGATAGTCTCGGCCCCGCGACCCTGTCAAGGAACGAGTCCCGCGGGCCGGGCCCGGGGCCGCGCCCCCCCGTCAGTACCGCCAGCTCGTCAGGTCGGCCCCGGCCGGGGCGGTCCGCTCGATGCGGGCCGCGATGCGGGGGATGAACATCTGATGGTAGCGCAGCCGGGACAGGGCGTTGGGCCGGTCGTGGTCGCCGTTCCAGCAGTGCTCGGCCCGGTCGCCGTAGTCGACCTCGCCTTCGTAATAAGGGTCCTTGGTGCCTTCGAGGAACGCTTCCATCAGGTAGACGGCGTTGTTGAGGTAGTAGTTGTCCATGTCGCCGACGTAGATGTGGATCTTGCCGACGAGCTTGGGGCCGAGCGTCTTCCAATCGCGCTCCAGAATGTGGCGGAGGTCGAAGTTCTCGCGCCAGTAGGCGGCCACGTCACGGTCGATCTCGCCGGTCGTCTTGTCCCAGATCGGGCGCGGATAGCCGTCCTCCCCCACCGGCCCGAACACGGCCTGCCAGATGTCCCATTGGTCGCCGGAGCGGGCCTTCGTCCCCAGGGCCAGCTCGCGGTGATTGGTCTCCTCGACGGTAGCGCTGACCTCGCCCAGCCAATTGCGCAGGGCCGGCCGCGGCGTCCTCTTCCACGGGCCGTCGACGACGTAGGCGTTGCGGTGCTCGTAGATGTTGACCAGGCCGTAGGCCCGGAAGTCGATGGGATCGGGGCAGGCGGCGTAGCAGCCGTTGAACTCGTCCGGGTAGAAGACCTGGGCCGCCAGCGACTCCCAGCCGCCGGTCGAGCCGCCGTAGAGGAAGCGGGCCCAGCCCTGGCCGAGGCCGCGGTACTTCTTCTCGACGTACGGGATGAGCTCGCGGACGATGGCGTCGCCGTACGGGCCGAGGTTGGCCGAGTTGACGGCGTAGGAGTCGTCGTAATAGGGATTGGCGTGCTGGATCTCCATGACGATGACGCGGGGGAAGCGCGGCCCGGTCCAGTCCTTGAAAAGCTCGTAGGCGAGCTGCTGCTGGACGCGGTTGTAGCCCTCCAGGCGGAAGCGCTCGCTCCAGTCGTGCTTCAGGTCCGGGTCGGGCGGCGTCTCCCGGAAGCCCTCGACCGTGTAGGGGAAATGGCCGTGGTAGATGACCAGCGGATAGTGGGCCTCGGGATGCTCGTCGAAGCCCTCGGGGAGCAGCAGGCAGGCCCCGAGGTGCATGGGCCGTCCCCAGAACTTCGTCAGCAGCTCGCTCTGGATGCGCTCGTGGCGGATGTACTTGGTGTCCTTGGGCGCCGGGATGGGCGGGATCTCGCGGTCCAGGACGACGCGGACCCGGCCCGAGGTCCGGGGATCGAGCCGAAGCTTGACTGGCGCGCTCAAGAGGTTGCCCGGCGCCGCGTTCCAGCGCTGGCCCTCCCCCCGGTCCATGGGCAGCTTGACGGTGCGGCCGTCGGAGCGGCGAAAGGTCTCGTAGCGGTGGAGCAGGCCCTGGACGTAATAGTCGCCGGCGGGCAGCTCGGCCAGGCTGCGCAGAGGATAGCCGAAGGCCGAGGCGTCGACGACGGCCTCCCGGCCGGGCGCCAGGCCGTCGACGTCGACGCCGAAGACGAGCTGGGTCCCGGCGCCGTCGGAGACCTGGAAGCGCGGCTCGGCCGCGTCGTTCGTGGACAGCAACAGCAAGAGGCGGCCGTCGAGCGGCGACGGCGACAGCGACGCCGGAAAGGACACGGCGAATTCGAGCGGCCGGTCGCGCGGCGCCGGGGCCGTCAAGGCCGGGGCGGCCAGGGCGGCGAGAACCACCGCGATGAGCGGGATGCGGAGCTTCTTCATGGGGACCCTCCTGCAGGGTTTCGCGGCCGGCGGCCGGCGCGGGCCGCGGAGAGATGACGTTAACACACTCGGCCGGCGCCTGTCGAACCGCCGGGACCGGAGCGCCCCGGCCCCCGGCCGAAGGCCTAGCGGCGGGGGGCCTTGAGCTGGCCGTCGACGATCATGCGGGTGGCCCGGCCGTCCGGGCCCTATTTCAGGAGGACGGCGAACTCCTTTTTCATCGCCTCGTAGGCCTCGGCGGCGACGCTCTCCTGGAACTCGGCCAGCGCGGCGGCGGAAGGCTTGGCGCTCCGCCACTCCGTCCGCTTCTCCGCGGTCCGGTCCAGCGCCCGGTCCTCGATCCGGAAGAGCTTCGGCAGCACGCCCTCGCCGCCGAAGGTCCGCAGCCGGGTGACGTCGAGGTACTGGTACATCCGGCCCCGCCGGTCGGGATAGAGGTAGGCGGCGATGGCCAGGGCGGCGTCGTTGAGCGCCGCCGTCTCGACCCCGGTCGTGGCGGCCGGGACCCGGCCGGCGGCCGGCCAGACGGGCACGGCGACGCCGGTCACAGGCTGGCCGAGCAGGACCCACATGGTCCCCAGGTCGGCCCGGTCGCGGGACGGCGCGCCCTCGAAGACCAAGGCCGAAACGCTGGTGTTGCGGTTGATGGTGTCGTTGGTGTGGACGAAGAGAGGCGTCGAAGGATCGCCGGGCAGGGGCCGGGCGAGGGGGTTCGAATGAAGCTTCTCGTGGACGAGGTCGCGCGAGGCCTCGCGGAGGATGAACCGGGCGTCGAGGCGGCCCCGCGGCCGGGCGGCCTCGACGATGTGGCCGATGCGCTCGAAGCGGTCGAAGCCGCCGCCGAGCATCTGGTCCGGCGAGGTGAAGGCGAAGTTGGTCCGGACGATGGTCCCGAACGGGGCCACCCGCGGGTCCCGGGCGTCGAACTTGACGAACCCGTCGCGCCGGGTCTCGAAAAAGCAGGCTCCGCCGTCGGCGTCGATGACCCCGAAGTTCGCGGCCAGGTCCCACTTCCCCTTCTCGCGGGCGAGCAGGGCCTCGAAATCGGCGACGGTGGCGCATTCGCCCAAGGCCAGCTTCATGAAGGCGCCGTTGCCGGCCCCGTCGAGCTTCTTGGCGGCATCGCCGAGGTCGTCGGCCTGGGAGTTCATGATGGCGAAGCCGGCCGTGTTCTGCCCGCCCCAGACCTCGGCCGAAGGGGCGGGGTCCTCGGAGATGACCACGGCCGCGAAGTCGTGTTTCGGGCCCTTGAAGAAGGCCAGCTTGTTGTTCGGATCGGACGTGTCCCGGTTCTTCCACATCAGAGGCCGGCCATTGGCGGTGGCCTTGCCGGACAGGACGGCCAGGGTGCACGGCGCGGCGGCCTGGGCCAGGACGACGATCGCGGCGACGGCGCCCGCGGCCTCGAGGACGAAGGAGCGGATCTTGTTCATGGTAGCAGGTTCTCCCGGCCTGATGATATTTCCGGCCGCCGGCGGTGTCAACGCCCGGCCGGCGGCGCCGGGGCGGCGGGGCGGGTCCGGCCGGCCCGGGTGGCGGCCCGGTCCCGGCCCGGCCCGGCCGCGTAGAGAAGGAGGCCCACGGCCGTGGTGGCCAGCTTGCGGACCCGGCGGATGACGCCCAGGCTCAAGCCCAGCGCCGCCGAGGCGCCCAGCAGCTGGAGGACCAGCATATGCGCGCTCTCCTGGACCCCGAACTGGCCGGGGACGATGAAGAAGGCGGTGTTGATGATGGTCACTCCGGCCGACAGGAAGAGCGACTGGACCGCCGTCAGGGGGGCGCCCAACACGGCCATGATCAGAAAGACCTCGACCGCCCCGAGGCAGCGGGAGGCGAAATGGAGCCCGGTCGCCGCCGCGATCCGGCCGTCCAGGTGCTTGTAGACCGTGCAGATGTTCTCATCCAGGTCCCGGATATGGCGCTCGCGGCCCGCGACCAGGCGCCGGACGCGCGGAAAGACGCGGGCCACTTTGTCGACGGCCCACAGGGCGCCTTTGAGCTGGAGGACGATGAACAGGGCGATGCCGGCCGCGTCGAGCGCCAGGGCGGCGCCGGCCACGGCGTCCACCCAGCCGGGAAGATCGACCACGGTCAGGCCGAGCAGGAAGCCGAGGGCCAGGAACAGGGCCGCCGCGAAGGCCTCGACGGTCTTGTCGACCAGCACTCCGGGGATGCCCTCCTTGAGCGGCGTGTCGGACCGGATCAGGAAAGCCCGGGCGGCGTCGCCGCCGATGTTGGCCGAGGGCAGGAGCGCGTTAAGAGCGTCCCCGATGATCTTGACCCGGAACAGCCGCAGCAGCGGGACGGGACGGAAGTGGGCGGCCTGGATGATGGACCAGGCGCAGGCCTGGAGGAAGATCCACAGGAAGGCCAGGCCGACGATGGCCAGGAACCACGGCCCGAAGCGGGCCACCTGCCCCAGGACGGCGTCGGCGCCCGTCCTGATCACCAGGAAAACGAGCAGGGCCAGCCCCGCGGCGCTCAAGAGCAGGCGGGTCCGCCGGCGGCCGCGGGCTCGGGCGGCCAGCTTGGGCGGCCCGGCCGCGAGGGCGCGCTCGGCCTTGGCCAGGGCCGCCTCGTCGTCGACGTCGAGCCAGAAGCGGCCGCCGATGTCCCAGGTCAGGGCCTGGCCCTTCGCGGCCAGGGCGCGCAGGCCGCCGGACAGGGAGAAGTCGCCTCCGGCCTGGCTCGCCTCGAGGGCCTCGAACAGGGCCGGCGTGCAGAGGAAGGCGCCCGTGTCGAAGGCGTCATAGGCGGGCAGGCCTTTGCCGATCGCGGCGATGCGCCCGTCGATCGTCCGGACGCGCGTGACGTCGTCGAGATCGACATCGGGGTTCCCGTCCTTCCGGACGTCCACGGCCAGGATGACCTCGCCGCCGCCGATCGGCCGGCGGGACAGATCCCGGAGCAGCGCCGGGTCGAAGAGATGGTCGGACATGACCAGCAGGAAGCGGTCCCCGGCCAGGGGCCTGGCCTTGAGGACCGAGAGGCCGTTCTCCTTCTCCCACTCGTCGTTGCGGACCGTCGCGATCGAGGTCCCGTCGGCCGCCGCCCGGGCCCGGAGATGGCGCTCGACCGCGTCGCCGGCGTATCCGGTGACCACGACGAACCGGCGCAGGCCCGCTGCCAGGGCGGCATCCATGACTCGGTCGATCAGGGCCCGGCCGGCGACCTCGAGCAGGGGCTTGCTGGGCGCCCGGGCGGCCAGACGGCTGCCCCGGCCCGCGGCGATGATGACGCAGGTCTCGACCGCTCTCACGCCGCCCTCTTGCGGGCCCGGACGACCATGGTCAGGCCGCCGGAGGGGGCCGGGCCTTGGCGTCGCGGCCAGGCGCGGGCCGCCGCCCAGACGGCGCCCAGGACTAGGTAGCCGAGCGGCCGGACCGGGGACAGGACCCGGGGAGACCGGTCGAGGGCCCACGATACCCGGACAAGCGCCAGTTCCAAGGGCCTGGCGAGGACGAAGCCCGTCTCCTCGACGTCGAAGCCGGCCCGGTCGAGCTTGGCCCGCACGACGGCCGGGGTATAGAAGGTGTTCACGGCGTAGCGCCGGCGATGCCGGTCCCGTTCCACGGGTCGTATCCCGGGATTCGACAGGCTGTCGCCCGAGAAGACGAACCGGCCCCCCGGCTTGAGGGCCCGGGCGACGTTCCGCAGGACCCGTTCGTCGTCGCCGAGGTGCTCCATGACGCAAAGGCTCATGGCTTTGTCGAAGGAGCCGGGAGGGAGATCGGCCTGCTCCGCGTCGAGGGCCAGGAACTCGGTCCTCTCGCCGCCGTAATGGCGGCGGGCATAGGCCAGCCGTTTGTCGTGGAGATCGAGGCCCGTGACGCGGGCGCCAGTCCGGCTGACCCGCCAATCGTAAAAGCCGTCGCCGCAGCCGATGTCGAGGATCCGCTCTCCTGCGCCAGCCCCGAGCCAGCGCAGGACGACATCGCACTCCTCGGCCCGGCGGAAATTGAGGCGGGCCAGGCCGCGTCCCCAGCGGGCGGGCGACAGGATCCCCGGCTGAGATCTCATACGCGTCGCTTTTCCCATCGCCCCGCCATGCCCTTTCATTATAGGAGCCGCGGCCGGCCCGGGCAAGCGCGGCGGGCCGGGCCCCCGCCGCGGTCGGGAAAATTGACAGCGCGGCCGCATCGGCCTATGATTCGTTCACACGGCGGCTGCCCCGGGGGACGATCGAGGAAAGGGCCGAACAAAGCCCGGCCCGAAAGGTTGGAACATGGACGATCCGTCGACGCCGCCCGCCTTCGACCTCAAAGCCTCTCTCAAGCCGCCCCTCTCGTCCCGCTTGCCCAAGATCGTCCACCTCGACCGGCTGATCAACCGCCGCCTGGCCGTCCTTTTCGTCCGGCCGGCCCTGCGGCTCGGTCTCAAGCCCAATCACCTGACCGTGGCCGCCTTCGTCCTGGGCCTGGCCGGGGCGGGCTTCTTCCTGGGGGGCACGCGGCGAAGCTTCGTCGCGGCCGGCCTGATCGTCTATATGAGCACCCTGCTCGACGGGGCCGACGGCATGCTGGCCCGGTCCCGCGACATATGCACGCGCTTCGGCGCCTACCTCGACCTCTACCTCGACCGGATCACGGATTTCTGCGTCCTGGGGGCCATGACCACGGGCTACTACATCCAGTCCGGGCGGCTCGGGTTCTACATCGTCAGCCTGTTCGGACTGGCCGCCTACATGCTCCAGGTCCTGCAGTACTACCTCGAACGCGAGTACCGCGGCCTGCGGACCGGGTCGGGGGCCAGCGGCGACTTTCGCGGCCTCGTCTACCTGGGCGTCCTGGTCTTCGCCCTCATCGACCGTCTGGACCTGGTCATCGCCATCCTCCTCTGCGTCCCCATCCCCAACATGATCTACCGCTTCATCCGCTTCTGGATCATCGAGCGGCCGGCGGAGGACCCGCCGCCCGCGCCCTGACCGCCCGTCAAGAAAGGAGCCCCGCCATGCCAGAGATCTCGAGAGGCGCGGACATCGCCCCGGCCCGCGGCACGCTCGGCGTCCTGATGCCGGGCATCGGGGCCGTCTCATCGACGTTGTTGACCGGCCTGTTCTCTCATCGCCGCGGCCTGGCCAGGCCCATCGGCTCCCTGACCCAGATGGGGCGGATCCGCCTGGGCAAGCGGACCGAGGGCCGCTTCGATCTCATCCGGGACTTCGTCCCCCTGGCCGCCCTCGACGACCTGGTCTTCGGGGGCTGGGACTGCTTCCCCGACTCCGCCTACGAGGCCGCCCGCAAGGCCGAGGTGCTCAAGCCCGAGCACATCGAGGCGGTCCGGGGCGAGCTCGAGGCCATCCGGCCCATGCCGGCCGTCTTCGACCGGGCCTTCGTCCACAACCTGGACGGCCGTCACGTCAAGAAGGCCGCGACCAAGCGGGATCTGGCCGACCTGCTGATGAAGGACATCGACGATTTCCGGACGCGCCACAAGGCCGAACGCCTGGTCATGTGCTGGACGGCCTCGACCGAGGCCTACCGGGAAGCCCGGGCCTGCCACGCCTCGGTCCGGGCCTTCGAGACCGCCCTCGAGGCCAATTCGCCCGACATCAGCCCCAGTCAGATCTACGCCTACGCCGCGCTGACGATGAAGGTCCCCTTCATCAACGGCGCCCCCCACATCACCACGGACTGCCCGGCCTTGCTCGAGCTGGCCGCCGAGAACCGGGTGCCCGTCTGCGGCAAGGACTTCAAAACGGGCCAAACCCTGATGAAGACCATCCTGGCGCCCGGCCTGGCGGCCCGGGGCATCGGCATCTCGGGCTGGTTCTCGACCAACATCCTCGGCAACCGCGACGGCGAGGTCCTGGACGATCCCGAGTCCTTCCGCTCCAAGGAGATCTCCAAGCTCGGGGTGCTCGACACCATCATCCGGCCGGACCTCTACCCGGAGCTCTACGGCGGCCTCTATCACAAGATCCGGATCAACTATTACCCGCCCCGGGGCGACAACAAGGAGTCGTGGGACAACATCGACATCTTCGGCTGGATGGATTATCCGATGCAGATCAAGGTCAACTTCCTCTGCCGCGATTCCATCCTGGCCGCCCCGGTCGTCCTGGACCTCATCCTGTTCGCCGACCTGGCCGCGCGGGCCGGGATGCACGGCATCCAGGAGTGGCTGTCCTTCTATTTCAAGAGCCCGATGGCCCGGGAAGGGCTCTATCCGGAGAACGACCTTTTCGTCCAGCGCAGCAAGCTGATGAACACCCTGCGCTACCTCATGCGCGAGGAGCTCATCCACCACACCGGACTGGACTACTATTACGACCTGGAGAAGAACGGCCCGAAGTAGGCGGCGTCAGCGCAGCCGTTCCCAGCCGACGGCCCGTTCCAGGACGCGCTCGGCGACCACCCGGACGCCCAGCCCGGGCCCCGGCGGGATGGCGATAAAGCCCTCGGCGTCGAGCACCACCGCCGGCTCGGCGATGTCCCGCTCGAAATAGTTGCTCGTCTCCGCCGTGTCGCCCGGCAGGGTGAAGCCCTCGGCCGTCTGGAGGTGGATGTTGACGGCCCGGCCGAGGCCCGTCTCGTCCATTCCGCCGGACCAGACGGGCACGCCCCGCGCGGCGCAGAAGGCGGCGATCCGCATGGATTCCATGAGCCCGCCCACCCGGCCCTGCTTGATGTTGATGACCCGGCAGGCGCCGAGGGCCAGGGCCGCGGCCGCGTCGGCCAGGCCGTGGATGGACTCGTCGAGACAGACGGCCGTCTTCAGCCGCCGCTGGAGCAGCGAGTGCTCGTAGATGTCGCTGTAGGACAGGGGCTGCTCGATCATCATCAGGCCGAACTCGTCGAGGCCGGCCAGGAGATCGGCGTCGGCCAGGGTGTAGTCGCCGTTGGCGTCGACCATCAGGCGCAGATCGGGGAAGCGCCGCCGCACGGCCCGGACCCGCTCGACGTCCTGGCCCTTCTTCACTTTCATCTTGACCCGGTGATAGCCCTTGGCCACCGCCCGGTCGACGGCGGCCAGGAGCTCGTCCGTCGTGTCTTTGAGGCCGATGCTCAAGCCCGACATGATCCGGCGGGCGGGCCGTCCCAGGAGCTCGTGGAGGGGGACGCCCTTCTGCAGCGCGATCAGGACGAGCAGGCCGTTCTCCAGGGTGGCCTTGGCCATGCCGTGGCCCCGGACATGGCCGAAGGCGGCGGCCAGGTCGCCGAGCGTCCGGCCCGGCTCGACGAGCGGCAGCAGAAAGTCCTTGATGATGTGGCGGGCCGTGCCGTTGGTCTCATAGAAGTAGAACGGGTCGGGGTCGGAGACGCACTCGCTCCAGGCGACAACGCCGCCCGACTCGAGGCGCAGCAGCATGGCCTCCTTGTCGGTCCAGGTGTAGACGCTCGTCCCGAAGGGAGCGACGAACGGCAGCCTGACGGTGACCAGGTCGAGATGCTCGAGCGGCGGGACGGTCAGGCGTTCGAGGGCGGCGGCGGGCGATGCGGATGCGGTCATAGGGACCTCCGGGGCGTTCTGGCATCGGTCGGCGAACGGCCCGAGTATATCCCGGTACGCCGGCCCCCGTCCAGCGTCCCGAGGTCCCGCCCCGGACCGGCCGGCCCCCCGCGGCGGCGAGGCCGGGCCGTATTTTTTGTGGTAGAATGCCCCCGTCGCCATGAAGGTCCGCGATCGCCGGCTCGTCCTTGCGGCGGGCGTCCTCGCCGCGGCCGCCCTGGCGGCGGTCCTGCTCTTCCGCCGGGCGCCGGAGGCCGGACCCGCCGGCCGGGCCCGGGCCCTCAATGTCGTCCTGGTCACCCTGGACACCACCCGGGCCGACGCCCTCTCGTGCTACGGGGGCCGCGAGGTCCCCACCCCCGTCCTGGACCGTTTCGCCGCCCGCGGCACGCGGTTCGACCGCGGCTACGCCCAGGCCCCGCTGACCCTGCCGTCCCATACGACGCTGATGACCGGCACCCTGCCGCCCTATCACGGCGTCCGGGACAATGGCGGCTTCATCGTCCCGGACAAGCTGGTCACGATGGCCGAGCTCTTTCGCGACCGCGGCTACGAGACCGGGGCCTTCATCGGGGCCTGGGTGCTCGACTCCAAGTGGGGCCTCGACCAGGGCTTCGCGACCTACATCGACGACTTCGACCTGAACCGGTACGCCGCCGTCTCGTTCGACACCGTCCGCCGTCCGGCCAACGAGGTCCTGGACGCCGCGCTGCCGTGGATCGAGGCGCGCAAGGACAAGCCGTTCTTCGCCTGGATCCATCTCTACGACCCGCACTCCCCCTATCAGCCGCCGCCGCCCTACGACAGCCGGTACCCCGGCCGGCCCTACTACGGCGCGGTGGCTTTCATGGACGCCCAGCTCGACCGGCTGTGGCGGGCCCTCGACACGAACGGCCTGTTCGAGAACTCGGTGGTCATCCTGGCCGGCGACCATGGGGAGAGCCTGGGCGAACACGGCGAGCGGACGCACGGCTTCTTCGTCTACGACGCGGCCATCCGCGTCCCGCTTATCATCGACGCGCCCCTCGAGGGCGCGCGGGGCGTCGTCGCCGGCGGGCCGGCCGGCCTGGTCGACGTCCTGCCGACCGTGGCCGAGCTCGCCGGGCTGCCCCGGCCCGCCGAGGCCCGGGGCCGGAGCCTCGTCCCGGACCTGCGCGGCCGGTCCGGGGGGGCGACGGGCTTGGTTTACAGCGAGACCTATTATCCCCGCTTCCACTACGGCTGGTCCGAGCTGCGGGCGGTCCTGGACGGCCGGCGCAAGCTCATCCTGGCCCCCGCCGTCGAGCTTTACGATCCGGCCGCCGATCCGGGCGAGCGGACGAACCTGGCCGCCGCGGAGCCGGAGACCGTGGCCGCGATGCGGGCGGCGGCCGAATCGCTCGTCCGGGAGGCCGGCCGCGGCGCCGTCGATGCGGCGGCGACGGGCGTGGACGCGGCGACGCGGGAGAAGCTGGCCGCCCTCGGCTATGTCGGGTCGTTCGCCGACCCGGCCCGGCTCGACGGCCGGCCGCTCCCCGACCCGAAGGACAAGATCGCGGTCTACAACGACCTCGACCGGGCCCGCGCCATCGAGGCCGGGGGGGATCCCGACGGCGCCATCCGCGTCCTCCGCGAGATGCTGGCCCGGGACCCCGAAGGGACCTCGGCCGCTTACGACATCCTGGGCTCCTGTTACTTGGCCAAGAACGATCTCGACCAAGCCGAGGAGAACCTGCTCCGGGCCCTGGACCTCAATCCCGTGCTCATGAACGCCCACTACCGGCTCGGCTGGATCGCCGAAAAGCGCGGCCACCTGGAAGACGCCGAGGCCGCCTATCGCCGGGAGACCGAGATCACCCCGGGCCACCTCAAGGCCTTCTACAACCTGGCCCGCGTCTGTCAGACGGCCGGGAAGCTCGAGCCGGCCCGGGAGGCCCTGAACCGGTGCATCGAGGTCGATCCCAAGTTCCCTCTCCCCTATCTTTACCTGGCCCGCTTGGATCTCGTCCGCGGCGAGCGCTACGAGGAGGCCATCGGGCTGGCTTTGAAGGCCCTCGACCTCGGGCCCGACGAGGCCGCCCGGCCGCTCGCCTACGGCCTGCTGGCCGAGCTGTACAAGCGGACCGGCGACGAGGCCCGGTCGCGGGACTACGCGGCCAAGGCGGCTTCCCGCTAGGCCCTGGCCGGCGGCCGGGGCCGGACCCCGGCCCGCGCCGCCCCCGGCGCCGAAAAATCCCTACTTTTTTTGTAAAGTATGAAACCTTTGGCCTTCTCCCTGCGTCTATCAGTGTGTTCAGCGACAAGAATTCAAACAAGTTATGGAGGATATCATGAAGCTCGGTACCAAGATCGCCATCTTCCTGGTGGCCGCCCTGCTGTCCCTGGCCGGCGCCGGCGTTCTCATCGACGCCCTGTCCGCCGACCGGATCATGGCCTCGGCCACGCCGACGACCCAAGTCGGCGTCAGCATCAGGGGCTGACCGGGACGTGGCCCTCTCCCCGACCGCCCGGGACTTTCGGACGGGCCTTCCCCGGCCCGTTCCGGACGTCCGGGCCGGGGGGACCGGCCGGACTTTGCCGTCCCTCCCCGCCGCCCCTTGTCCGCCCTCCCCGGCGCCGCCCCGGCGCGCTTGACTTCGCCCTCCTAAAAGACCTAGCGTAGAACCATCTCATCGCGGATCGCAGAAATCCATCATAGGGAGGGAGTGCCCATGAAACGGACGGTTTTGGCCCTCTGTCTCGCCTCGGTCCTGGCGCTCGGCGGCTGCAAGAGCAACACGGGCCCGGAAGACACGGAGAGCTTCCTCGGGACGTGGAACGCCACCAAGGCGGAATTCACCAGCGCGGCCAACGCGGGCCTGCACGTCGACATCGTGGCCGGGGGCTCGACGGTGGTCCTGCTCCTCAACGCGTCGACCTTCACCTTGACCGTCACCGATCCCGGCGAGAGCCCGGTCGTCTCCGGCGGCACCTGGTCGGCGTCCACCGACGTCCTAACCCTGACCTGGACGTCCGGCAACACCGGGGAGACCCAATTCGATTACACGCTCTCCGGGGACAGCCTGACCCTGAACGACGGGCACATGATGTACGATTTCACCCCGGACAGCCCCGAAGAGGCCCTGCTGGACCTGGTCCTCCACCGGCAGTAAGAGCAGGCTTCGGAACGGGCCGCCTGGGGGGCCTTCCGGTCAATCCAGTCCGCCGGCTTCCGGCCGGCCGGCCCGGCCGCGAAGGACAAGGATCTCGGCGGCGATCTCCTCGATCGGCTTGCGGGTGACGTTGACGACCGCCCAGCCGGGGTGGCGGGCGAAGTACTGCCGGGCCTGCATCAGCTCGATGCGCACGCACTCGGGATCGGCGTAGCCGCCGGCCGCGCCCCCCAGGCGCTCATCCCGGGCCCGGCGGAGCTCGGCCAGCTCCCGGGCGCTGGTGTCCAGGCCGAAGACCCGGTCCGGGGCCACCCGTTCCAGGATGGCCGGGGGCGCCTGGTTGAGGACGACCGGCACGTTGGCCACGAACCAGCCCTTGAACGCCAGGTAGATGCTCAAGGGGGTCTTGAAGGTCCGGGAGACGCCCAGGAGGACCAGGTCGGCCCGGCGCAGGTCCTCGGGCCGCTGGCCGTCGTCGTGGCGGATGGCGAAATCCATGGACTCGATGCGCCGGAAATAGGACTTGTTCAGCCGGGCGAACAGTCCGGGTTTTTCCGACGGTGACGCGGCCAGGGTCACGGTCAGGCGGGCGATCAGCGGCCCCATCAGGTCGATGGTCTCGACGTTGCGCTCGCGCCCGGCCCTGACCACGGCCTCGCGGACCCTGTCGGTGACGATGGTGTGGACGATGAACCCGCCCGCCTCGGCGGCCTCGAGGACGGCCTGGCGGGCCCGGACCGCCGTCCGGACGTTGGCGCGCAGGATGATCTCCACGGGGGCGCCGGGGAATTGGACCAGGGCCGCGCTCAAGGCCCGCTCGGCCGTGCCGCCCGTGCCGTCGGAGACGACGAAGATCTTGTTCAGCGCCCGTCCTCCAGGAACTCCTTGAGGACCCGGGCGCTGTTGCGCTCCTCGTCCTTGGCCGCGTAGACGAAGGTGACCGGGCCGCCGCGGCCGCGCCGCCGCAGCGCCTCCACGGCCTCGGGCTGCCGTCGCAGCTCCCGGCGATAGCGGCGCCGGAACTCGGGCCACTTGGCCGGATCGTGCCCGTACCAGGCCCGCAGGGCCGGGCTGGGCGCGATGTCCTTGAACCACTCGTCGATGGCGGCCTTGTCCTTGGTCAGGCCGCGCGGCCAG
>JAEAME010000606.1_pt1 | contig 34480 bp, 38 predicted proteins | sample 8958731 | NCBI WGS metagenome assembly JAEAME01 (sample SAMN16933194, study PRJNA681113) | bioreactor sludge metagenome | isolation source: anerobic bioreactor sludge (Control) | place: India:Bengaluru | collected 2018-10-24
GTTTTCTTCAGTTAACACTTGCATTTTTCCACCTTCATTTTTAAATTTATAGAGTTCATTGACAAGGCTACTTTTCGTTGCTATAAAGAATTTATTATTGCAAAAGAATATTGAAATAAGGTTTTTTATATCGTCTATGCAGATAGATTCCCATGGATAATGTCTATTTGTTGTATACCGCTCCCCTCTTTTTTTGTGCGCTCGCAATAGTATTTATGGAGTGCACTTCACATAAATGTAAGTCAAATACGCTTTGGAGGTGAACCATATGGCAGATGAAACCCCTTTGTTGGATGAACTCGAAAAAGGGCCATGGCCAAGCTTCATCACAGAGATCAAGAAAGCGGCGAAAAAAAATAAAGCGGCCAAGGACCTCCTGGGGGTTCTCGAAAAATCCTATAGGGACAGGGTAACTCACTGGAAACATGGTGGGATTGTCGGTGTCACAGGATATGGTGCCGGTGTTATCGGTCGATATTGCGACTCCCCTGATGAATTTCCAAACGCTGCAATGTTCCATACTATTCGGGTAAATCAGCCTGCAGGATGGTACTACACGACCGACTCATTACGGAAGATATGCGACATCTGGGAAAAATATGGAAGCGGTCTCACAAATATGCATGGCTCCACGGGTGATATCATCCTCCTCGGTACCACAACAGAGAATCTGCAACCATGTTTTAATGCCCTTACTGAAGCAGGATTTGATCTCGGCGGCTCCGGTTCGGCATTGCGAACCATTTCTGCATGCGTTGGCCAGTCACGTTGTGAATGGTCAAATATAGATACCCTTGGGCTCATACGCGACTTGACACAGGAGTTCCAGGACGAAATACATCGTCCTCGATGGCCTTATAAGTTTAAGATCAAGGCATCAGGATGCCCTAATGATTGCGTTGCTTCCATTGCCAGGGCTGATTTTACCATAATTGGCACGTGGAAAGACTCCATCAGGATAGACCAGGCAGAAGTACAGAATTATCTGAAAGATGGCTTCAATGTTGAAAAACATGTTGTTAACAGGTGTCCCACTGAAGCTCTTGAGCTGAATCCCAAGACAGGCGAACTTAAGGTAAATGCAGAGGATTGTGTCCGCTGTATGCACTGTATAAATCTCATGACCAAAGCGATCAGGCCCGGCATTGAAAAAGGCGCCACGATCCTCATTGGCGGCAAAGCGCCAATTATCAAAGGCGCATACCTCTCCTGGGTCCTTGTACCCTTTATGAAAATCGAGCCACCCTACGATGAACTTAAAGATTTGCTTCGAAAGATATGGGACTGGTGGGATGAGAACGGGAGGACGCGAGAGAGGGTTGCGGAGCTGATCGAGAGAATGGGGTTCAAAACCTTTTTGCGAGAAATCGGGCTTAAGCCATTGCCGCAGATGGTAAAATATCCACGGTCCAATCCATATGTATTCTTTGATAAATAGACCTTGAAGGAGGCCATACCATGGGAAAAACTGATATAGGACCACCTGATTTTTGGGACATGCTCCCGGACGCAATACAAAGAAATTACGGCACATGGAAGTACCATGAACGCGTTCGCCCTGGCGTGCTCAAACATGTTTCTGAGAGCGGTGAACAGCTTTACACAGTACGTGCAGGTTCAACTCGGCTTCTCAGTATTGATCTTATCCGAGATATTTGCGATATAGCCGATCAGTTCTGCGATGGTCATCTTCGTTTTACAAGCCGCTCGAATATCGAATTCATGACTACTGATGAATCAAAAGTAGACCAGATCATTAACGCATTAAATTTGATGGGGCTTCCAGTTGGCGGAACAGGACATTCCATCTCAAACATTGTACATACCCAGGGATGGGTTCACTGTCACAGTGCCGCAACAGATGCATCAGGCCTTGTGAAATCCATTATGGATCGTGTGTATGACCACTTTACAAGCATGAAGCTCCCGAATCACGTGCGGATAGCGGTAGCATGCTGCATTAATATGTGCGGTGCCGTCCATTGCTCCGACATTGCGGTTGTCGGGGTTCACACCAAACCTCCCAAGCCTGATCATAACCGCGTTGCTGCGCAGTGCGAGATTCCCACTACCATCCAATCCTGCCCTACCGGCGCCATAAGACGTCATCCTGATGCCAACATCAAAAGCGTTACGGTAAGGGAAGACCTGTGCATGTACTGCGGCAACTGTTATACCGTCTGTCCTGCAATGCCCCTTGCAGACGCCGAAGGAGATGGGGTAGCTATTTACGCAGGAGGCAAGGTACCGAATGCGCGCAAACCACCCATGTTTTCGAGAATGGTCGTACCGTTTCTGCCAAATACACCTCCTCGCTGGCAAGAGGTTGTTGACGTAATAGTAAAGATCATCGACGTTTATGGGGCCGACGCAAAGCCTGCCGAGCGACTTGGTGAATGGATCGAGCGAATAGGCTGGGAGGCTTTTTTCAGAAAGACCGGTATACCATTCACCGAACAACACATTGACGACTTCAGCCACGCAGTGGAAACTTTTCGTTCAACCACGATGTTCAAGTGGTAAAAAAAGGAGGTTAGGGCATTGGTAGACGAGGTTAGCAGCGAACTGAAAAACAAGGTAGTCGAGTACTTAAAAACGGTAAGTAAAGCAAAGAACAAGGAAGTTGCCAAGGCCATCGATGCCGACAAGCACCTTGTAGATAAGGCTATTGCCGAACTTAGCAAAGAAGGAAAGATCGAATACATCTACCTTGGCGCCTCCTTCATTAAGCTGAAGGACGCCTAAAACATCTAAAAGGATGTGAGAGACTCAGTGTCGGACAAACAAAGAGTACCTCCACGTATAATGATCGGTGCACCCCATGGCCGATCAGGGAAAACAGTGGTCAGTGCAGGGCTGTGTGCGCTTTTTCGGAAAACTGGTCTCACCGTGCAGCCTTTTAAGAAGGGGCCAGATTACATCGATGCATCATGGCTTACAGCATCATCAGGAACAGCTTGCCGAAATCTCGATGCATACCTTATGACACAAGATGTATTGATCAATAATTTTTGCAAATCTTCTCTGGGAAATGGTTTCGCCCTCATTGAGGGCAACATGGGGCTGTATGACGGTTTTGACGGAGGTGGAGAAGGCAGTACAGCACATCTGGCAAGAGTTCTCAAAACCCCTGTGATACTCGTAGTAAACACTGCCCGCATGACCCGGAGCATTGCCGCCCTTATTAAAGGATACATGGATTTTGAAGAGGACACAAATGTGGCTGGCGTCATTCTAAACAATGTGGCAGGGCCTCGTCATAAAAAAAAGCTTGTCGATGCGGTGGAACGTTACTGTAAAATTCCTGTCCTTGGTTGTATCCCAAGAAACCAGGCTTTTGCCATCCATGAACGTCACCTGGGACTTGTTCCTTTCCGGGAAGCAGACACGGGAACAATTGCCGTTGAACGTATTCTCCGATCAATTGAACAACATATGGATATTGAAGGGCTGTTGTCTGTTGCAGAATCTGCCCAGGATTTGCCTGTCAGTATCTCTGAAGTACCAAAACCAAAGGCAACAATCCGCATCGGGATTTTGTTTGATAGGACTTTCCATTTTTATTATCCGGAGAATTTCGAAGCCTTAGAGCAGGAAGGTGCAGAACTCGTTTTTATCGACGCAATGAGAGATCAGAATCTCCCTGCCATCAATGGACTTTATATAGGAGGCGGATTTCCGGAGCTTTACCTGGACGCCCTCCAACGCAATGAGACTTTGCGGGCCCACATAGCCACCTCCATAGAGGGCGGCCTTCCAGTCTACGCAGAATGCGCAGGCCTCATGTATTTGTGCGAAGAGATTATTTTTGATGGGATTCTTCGCAAAGGAGTTGGGGTAATTCCTTCTTCGATAGAATTTTTCAGAAAACCCCAAGCCCATGGATACGTAGAGGCTGAAGTAAAATACGAGAATCCTTTTTACCCTGTGGGTACACGAATTCGCGGCCATGAATTTCATCATTCGAGACTCACTGCGACCAAAGGGTTACACTGTGCCCTTGAATTGAACCGAGGCCAAGGCATAGATGGAAAAATGGACGGCATTGTGTACCGAAACGTTTTTGCCTCATTTACTCATATCCATGCCTCTGGAACCCCAAGTTGGGCAAGATCCTTTGTGTCTCTAGCATCGCGCAAAACTCATGGCGGCAAACCCACGTTTGAGTATGAATCATCTCAGGAGGTAAGTCATGGCTGAAGGGACAGAAACGGTCAAATGTCCAGTCTGCGGGATGGAGATTGAGGTCGGTTCCCAGGTAGCAAAGCTCTATGGTGCTGTGCGAGCAGCCCCAAGGGCAACATCGACACACGAAGGTAAAGAATATCACTTTTGTTGCAAGGCCTGCAAAAAAAAATTTGATACAGAGCCGGAACACTACATCATTAAAAAATAGGAGGTTAGGAATGGCAAAAGCAACTCTTGGCGGCATCGAAATAGAGATAGATGAGGATGGCTTTATCCAGGAACCTGAAAAATGGAATAAGAACGTAGCCGAAGACCTGGCAAAGGTAGAACAGGCTTATCCCATGGGGGAGGACCATTGGAAGCTCGTTAATTACCTTAGGGATTACTACCTTAAATACGAGATTGCACCACCAATTCGGATGCTGGTGAAACAGACCGGGATTGATTTAAAGACCATCTACCAACTTTTTCCTGGTGGACCAGCTAAAGGTGCCTGCAAGGTTGCAGGCTTGCCCAAGCCGACAGGATGCGTATAGGCTCTTCACGCGCCAGATTTTAGTTCTGAGTGATTAGTTCGGAGACGATTCATTCAAAACTCCGACCTTGGAATTCCGAACTCCTAACTGACCATGGATATCTTTCTCGCTCTGTTCACCTACTTTGCTTATGCCTTCATTGTCGTTGCTTACGGCTCAAAGGTGGCTAAATATGTCCAGATGCCGGTTCACCTGAGATGGGAACTATTTACGTCGGCAGAAGCATCCAAACCGTTTTACCAGGACGGCATCGTAGCAGTATCCGGACAACCGGCATCTCAGTCAAAAAGATGGCGATCATCCAGCGTTTGGCCTTTTTTGAGAGAGTACCTGTGGTTTCCTTCGTATTTTTCTCATAATAAGGTTTACTGGATATTTCTTTACATCGCCCACATTGGCTTTGTTGGTCTAATTATGTTTCAACTTTTGTGCATTACCACAGCCGCAGGAACAGTCATGTTTTATGATCAAACCAATGGTATTATTGATAATACCGTAGAGAGCCTCTTGGTTTTGGGAATTATGCTTGGTATAATCAGCTTCGCAGCAGGTATTATTGGGAATATTGGCCTGATGTTTTACAGAATCAATAACCATGACCTAAGGCTTTACACGCCTCCTCTGACTTTCATTGGCTATTGTGTCTCTATTGGAATCAGCTTAATCGGCTTCATCCTATTGTTGACCAGTGATCCTCGCTTTTCAGGGTATGTGACTTTTTTTGTGGGAATGATCCAATTCAAACCGACCGAAATCTCAGGTTTGCTTGGGGTGTTCATATTTCTTAATGCTCTTCATTTGATTTATCTTCCTTTTACACCAGGATTTCATTATATCACAAGGGCCTTTGCCTTTTTTGGCGTGCAACGCGATGTGAGGCCTAACACGAAAGGAAGCGCAATGGAGAGGGCTATCAGTCAAAATTTGAAGAAGAGGATTACATGGTCAGCTCCTCACATTAAGGCAGGGCAGACCTGGGAAGAAGCTGCGAAGGACAAAAAGTGAGAATCAAGGACATTAGCAAAGAATCTGACCAACTCGTAAGAATAGACCCAAAAGACCTTGTACCCCTGCCCCACCCGTATGACAATCCTGAAAAAGACCCTGCTATGCGGGAGCTTTCCCAAGATCAGAAAGGGCGCTACGAATCCTCCCTCGATGGTGTGGTTGGGGTAAGTATTCCCAAGCCACAAAGCAAAGCTGAAGAGGAACTTTACGTTCGCAAATTTCTGACCGGCCTATCAAAGCTCTTTGAAAAAGAGAATAACTGGACCTTTCTCCAGCCCCTCTATCATTCCCTTGAGTATTGCGTCAAGTGTCAGATCTGTAATGATTCGTGCCCTGTTTATGTTGCTAGTGGCAGGAAGGAAATCTACAGGCCCACTTTTCGGCCCGAGGTTCTAAGGCGCATCATTGACAAATATATAAAAAAGAAAAACAAGGTATTTCTCAAACTAACGGGAAGCGACATAGAACTTAACTGGATTCTTATCGCCCGTCTTGGGGAGCTGGCTTATCGATGTACCTTGTGCCGCAAGTGCGCTCAGGTTTGTCCGCTCGGGATCGACAATGGGCTCATAAGCCACGAAATTAGAAAACTTTTCAGTCAGGAAATGGGAATTGCCCCGAAAGAGCTCCACGAACAAGGGACTATTCAACAGCTTAAGGTTGGTTCCAGTACCGGCATCAACCCCAAGGCGCTGGGAAATATCATCGAATTTATGGAAGATGACATTGAAGAGAAAATAGGCCGCAGGATAAAAATCCCTGTAGATAGAAAGGGGGCTGAGATTCTGCTTCTCCACAATGCCGGTGAGTTCATTTCCTGGCCAGAGAATACTGAAGCATTCGCAATCATTTTTGATGCGGCCGGAATTGACTGGACGCTCTCAAGTGAAACCGCGGGATATGATGCGGTCAATTATGGTGTCTGGTATGACGACATACAGCTTGCCCGTGTTGCCACAAGACAGGCTGAAATTGCGAGAGATCTCGGAGTAAAAAAAATAAATGTGGGCGAATGCGGCCATGCCCACAAAGCTATGATTGTTGTCGCTGACAGGGTACTCATAGGCGATCTAAATATCCCAAGAGAAAGTGCTCTTCCCATCCTTTGTGATATCGTCACGAGCGGAAAAATAAAACTTGACCCCTCCAGAAACAATTTCCCTGTAACCCTTCATGATCCCTGCAATATGGTAAGACTTATGGGGATAGTGGAGCCACAGAGGGAAATCCTGAGGAAAATCTGTCCTCAATTCCGGGAAATGGAACCGCACGGTGTTGATAATTATTGCTGTGGTGGCGGAAGCGGATTCGCTATCATGCAATCCATGAATTTTCCTGATTGGCGAAGCGCTGTCTCCGGCCGTATTAAGTTTAAACAGATACTAGAGGTCTTTCAGAATGTCATCTCACCGGATGTCAGGAAATACGTATGTGCTCCATGTTCCAACTGTAAGGGACAAATACGAGACCTGTTCAATTATTATAATGCCTGGGATGAATGCAGCATTTTTTATGGCGGTCTTGTGGAACTCATTGTCAATGCCATGTCAGACCTTGAAAAACCATTTATCGAGTGGGAATGGCATTGAAGAAGAGTTTCCAGTGTCGGGGTTACGAGTTGCGAGTTGGAAATGTATGGCGCTTTGCCTTCAATCAAAATTGTTTTACTGAAAGTAATGTATCAACAAATTGTGTAATTGGGCCATTGAAGTTGCTATTAACAATGGGCTATGTGCCGTCAACTTACCGAGAGGTGATACTATGAAGGGAAAAGTGATTCTGTTAAATTCTGAGTATCTTGGTCAGGGGGATGAGACTCTTGGTTTTGAGATTCTCATGACAATGCTCAACACCTTGTTGAAAAGAAATGATAAGCCTGAGGCTATGATACTGTGGAACACTGCCGTTAAGCTTATGACAGCGGAGTCACCAGCCTCAGGGCCTCTCAGGGAACTCGAATTATCCGGCGTGAAGATATTTGGAGGGATGCTATGTCTAAGAGATCTTTGCATAGCGGACGCAATTGTAGTCGGGAAGGCGGTGACAATGGATGATATACTTGACTTACTCCTCCATAATGAAGTAATTAGTTTATAGCATCAACAACGAAAATAGGTGATTAACCAGTATTTTATAAGGAGAGAGAATGGGAAAAGGAGATCAACGAACAAAACGCGGTAAAATATCACGGGGAACGCACGGGAAGACCAGGCCAAAAAAGAAAGGGAAAAAGGAAAGTAAATAGGTGGGCGAATGCGCCCCACCCAGGTTATAGGTGCTGGGCTGGAGGTGATAGGGAAAAAGCTTTTGATTCCTCTATTACCCATAACCTATTGCCCATAGCCAGTCATTTCTGTTTTATTTTATTGGAGACAACATGGGAATTTTGCAAGATATTGAAAGATTAGGCTTGAAACTTGATGAGGACAATCTTGATCACATCAAGATGATACAGGAAGACATAACCCGTAAGACACCGGATGAACTGGTCAGAAATGCCCTCATAGAGATGCACATCTCAGAATTTATTGAATTGGCAAGGCCCGATATAATGACCGCCCTTGTGGATGATAAAAATAAGGAGTTTGAGCAAAATAGACAGAAATCTCAGCGGAAGTATGATGAACATGGCAACAGGATTTGTGATGAGCAAATGTGTAACTCAGTGGTTGAAGTTTCTCAGTGCATCTATTGCGGCAAGTTTGTGTGCAAAGAACACAATTATGGCAATGATGTTCGTTGCTGTTACGATTGCTCGATTGAGCGTACGTACGGCAAAAAATGATTAACTTTTTCGACTTGTTTTTGCAGTAAATGCAGACAGAAGCTGCCTGATTTTTTTGCTCTTGCACTTCGGGCAGCGGATTTTTCCCTTTTCATGTTCGCTCATGCTTAGTATGAGCGTGAATTCGTTCTGACATTTCTCACACTGATAATCATAAGTCGGCATATATACCTCCTTATTTTACAATAATTTGAGTAGCTATAACGAGCTTGTCAAGACCCTTCACCTTTCCTTCCATACAGGTTTCCTTTTTTCGAGGAAAGCATTAATCCCCTCCTTGGAATCCTCGGTTGTGCAAAGCCGGGCGAGGTTGTCGGTCATGCATTCAAAAGCCTTATAGTAGTCCATATCCGCCGCCGTATAGAATGCCTTTTTCGCCATCTGGAGGGCAAGAGGGCTTTTTTGGGCAAGTTTGGCAGCCCATTCATGGGCTTTTTGTTCCAGCTGATCCACAGGAACGACCATGTTTACAAACCCAAACTCCAAAGCTTTTTCTGCATCCATTAAGTCGCCATAAAATAAAAGTTCGAGCGCTCTTTTTCTTCCCAGGGAGCGAGCGACGGGAACGGCAGGCCCAATGCAGTTAAGACCAACATTGATGGCCGTGAGACCAAATTTTGCATCCTCCGATACGATAGCCAGATCTGAGGCCGCCACAAGCCCAGCTCCGATTGCTGTCGCCATGCCATGCGCCGATGCAATGACAGGTTTGCAGATACGACTCATCGTTACCATCGCTTTACCCATATGCCCAATCCAATCGCGGTACTCAGTGGCTGTTTTGCCGGGGAATTCGCTCACATCAATTCCAACGCAGAACGCTTTTCCTGCACCTTTCAAAAGAATTACCCTGACATTTCTGTTCCCGTCGAATTCCCAGAGTGCTCTTTCAAGCTCACCGGCCATAACAGTATTAAAGGCATTCCACTGTTTTGGCCGATTCAGTATTATCTCGCCTACATAATCATCACCGATTTTCGTAAGAATATTTTCGTATCCCATGATATACTCCTTTCAGCAGTATCTGTGAATTTATAACAGGCAATAAGACAGTTTGTCAAAATAGGAAGGATCATATGGTGGAAGAAAAATCATTTCAAGATTACTATCCAGAAGAAAATAGTCATTGTTATGGATGCGGTAGCCTCAACGAAAAAGGTCTTCACATCAAGAGCTATTGGGATGGTGAGGAATCGGTTGCCCATCTCATGCCAAAACCGTATCACATAGCAACGCCAGGTTTTGTATATGGCGGACTGATCGCTTCACTTATTGACTGTCATGGCGTGGGCACTGCTGCTGCTGCAACATGCCGTGCCGAAGGGAGGGCTATGGATGAGGAACCGAGGTTGCGCTTTGTCACAGCTTCTTTGAAAGTGGATTACATCCACCCTACACCCCTTGGCGTGCAACTTGAGGCAAGAGGAAAGGTGAAGGAGGTGGGAAAACTCAAAGTATCTGTCTCGGTCGAGGTCTCTGCAAAAGGAACAGTCTGCGCCCGCGGGGAGGTTATCGCTGTCCGTATGCCTGAGTCGATGAAACAGAAGTGATTAAAATATTTTTGCATTGATCCCCTCGGCAATGGTCATGCCGAGATCAAAACATCTCCTGACCATCTCTTCCGTAACAGGACCCTTGCAGGTAATGGGGTGTTGAACCTTTTTAAAACGATATCCTTTACATATGCGCTCGATATGGGAAAGGGCAAAGCTGCCGTCATTACCAGCGCTGATAACGACACAATACGGTTTTTTCCATATCCTTTGGTCGTCTTTTAATTCTTCGTAAGTTCTATCAAAGAAATCTTTTATGGCACCCGCCATATAGCCAAAATACTCAGGCGAACAGATTACAATTGCGTCACAATCCCTTATATCCTGTGTCGATGCATTGGAGGCATGTTTGAAAGTTGCACATGCATTTTCAGTATCAGTAACTCCCTGGGCAACAGCCCTTGCAAGCTTTTCTGTATTTCCAGATTGCGAGTGGTAGACGATAAGTACATTAACCATGTTCAACAAGACATTGCCGTACCCGTTTCAAATAATTTCATAGGCTAAATCCTTTTGTGACTATTTCTGAAATATCCATCACTTCCAGCCTGTCTGCAAGCTCCTCTGACGTAACAGCATCATTCAGCATTACAAGGCACTTGGGACAGGCAACTGCGAGAATGTTTGCGCCGGTTTTATAAGCCTCTCTCACCCTTCGGCGGGCAGGACTGTTTTCACTACCCCCTAAAAGATCTATCTGGAAGTTACCTCCGCCACCACCGCAGCATACTGCACCTTCCCTATTTTTGTCCATCTCGACAAACTCTGCTCCCTCGACGGCACTCAGTATGGCCCGGGGAGCTTCATATTCTTCGTTCCATCGTCCCAGAAAACAGGGATCGTGGAATGTTATTTTTGTATTCGGGCTTTTTAACTTGTTTATTTTCCCATTTTCAATAAGGCTATAGAGTATTTGCGTATAATGAAAAACCTCAAAAAATCCTCCGTATTGATGGTAGTAGTTTTTCATCGCATTGTATGCGTGGGGGGAGAAGGTTATGATTTTTTGAACACCTGTTTTCTTGAACTGCTCTATGTTGTTTTCCGCCAAAATTTCAAACAGTCCTGATTCTCCCAGATTTTGTACCTCGTTGCCATCACAGTTTTCTTCGGAGCCAAGCACTCCAAAGGAAACCCCTGCTTTTATCATTACCTCAGCCAATGCCCTCGCTGCCTTCTGAGCCCTGGAATCATATGACCCTGTACACCCAACATAAAGGAGGTATTCCTGTCCATGGTATTTTTCAACACCCGTTCTTTCAGCCCACTCGCCTCGCCTGGTCTTGGATTCCCCGTAAGGGTTTCCATATAACTCTACGTTTTCGAGAAACCGTTTGACAACAGATGGCAACCTTCCCGACTCCACCATTTCACCCCGAGCTGCTATGACCATATTTACAATGTCAACGTTAAAACGAAGAGGGCATTTGATTACACAGTTTTTACAAGTGGTACAGGAGTAAAGAATTTCCGCCAGGTGCTCTGTCCACTTAATCTGGTCGTTGAGCCACGCCCTGGTAAGCCAAAGTCTCCCGCCACATGAGTAGCTTTCCATGCGAAAGCGGGAATAAGGGGGGCAATTATTCACATCTTCCCAGTTAACGGGAAATTTACAATAGCCACACCTGAAACATCGATGTATGATGTCTGCATACTTAAAATCCGCAAGAGACATTACGCCACCTCCCAGTTGCCCGGGTTCATTATGCCATTTGGATCAATGAGTTTTTTTATCTTCCCCATGAGTTCCTTCGTGCCCGGATCAAGCCGCTCCAAAATGAGTTTTTGTCCATAAGTGCCCGGTTTCCATATGACTCCACCTAGTTGCAAAACAAGGTCATCCGTCTCGTGGAGGGCCTTTTGGGCCTGCACGATAGTCTCTGGGTCTGCCCTGTTAAAAGCATAGGTCCATGCGAACATCATGCTATGACCTGCTCCAACGCAACGCCCGGTAACAGTATACGGGATACCATGTCTCTCCGAGATCTCACGTCCTTTCCTGTAACACTCAGGATACCTCTCTATGGGCATGATACTGCCTACATACTCAAAACCCCCACCCTTTTTGTAATCTGATGTTTTCGAGATCTGTGGACGCTTAAGGTCTCTGACAAAACCAAGATATGCCCCTTCTCCCCTCTGTATGTATTCTCCAAGGGTGTCATCCCAGAGGATTTCTTGCTTAAACTCAAGTTCCCTTTCAGAGTCCGCCGCTATGTTGACGGTGATTTGCTGAAGCTCACTTGCAAAGGGCGGAATCGCCGAACTGAAAGCTACAATGTCCTCTGCCATTTGGGTGTGGGTGAGCCTGTAAACAGCTTCAGGGACAAGGTCCTCATTTTCCAGCACAAAGGTGCCAACCCCTCGTAAACGTTTGGCCGGGAAAAGCCTTATTGACAATCTGGTTATGATCCCTGTGGTGCCGCACCACCCGAGAAAAAGACCTACATCAGGCAGGGGATGATTCGTAAACCATCCTGCACCAATGGCAATAGAACCGAAATGACAAACCTCTCCCGCTGGAAGAACAACCTCAAGACCATTGACCAGATCAGAGTTGAAGCCGTATGGCTGAGCAAGGTCTCCCTGGCCATGGATCATCACATTTCCGGCAATAGTCGCCGCAGGCGGTGCACCCGGTTCAGAGTGAGTAAGGCGGGGATAGTATTTTTCAAGGTATGATGTAAGCTGACCCTGGGAAACACCACATTCCACGACTGCGTACCGAGCCTTTTCATTCACTTCGATAATGCTGTCCATGCGCTTAAGGTCAAGGAGGATTCCCCCTTTAAGGGGAACGGCAAGGCCCGCAAGTGACAGGCCTCCACCCAGAGGCACAACAGGGATCTTCTCCTTATTTGCAAGGCGCAATATATCCTGGATGTGCTCGGTTGTCCTCGGAGAAACAACGTACTGCGGCCGACATGGTTCCGCTGTCCCCAAATCGAAGGAATAGATATAAAGCTCCTCCGGCTGATTGGAAACGTACTCTTTACCCACTAAGTTAGCCAGTGCCTGATAAACAGGATCCACGCAATCACCTCCATCCCACAGGCTTCTCACCAATGGCGAGTCTGCAAAGATCACTCATATGCATAGGTCTAATACCTTCGGCGGATACCAGAGGACCCAGGGTTTGCAAACAAGCCGGGCAGTTAAAAATACACACCTCGGCACCGGCTTTCTTCATATCTTCAACATTTTTCCGCTGGATTTCGATAGCCCGCTTACGGCTTCCTTCTCTCCTCTGTCCCTGGATAGCTCCTGCGCAGCACAGGGCGTTTTCGTCAACATATTCCCTCTCAACGTACCGAGCGCCGATGAGCTCAAAAATATCCCTTACAAAATGATGTTTGTCCGGCGATAGCCGAGAGGAGCACGGTCGCTGGTAGGCTACCTTTAAATTCACCGGATTGATTGCCCCTATTAGTTCCGTGAGCCGGTGATGCAAAAACTCAAAAAAATGGATTGGCCTGAAGGGGACATCTATACCCACGGCAGGACAGTAAGACGTATACGTTCCGTAACATTCGTCGTGAAAACAAATCACCTCCGTTGGTTTGTGCTTGTTGATCGTATTGATGATTCCTGGCAACCTTTCCTTAATTACCGAACTTCTTGCATAATGGAGGTACATAAGCTGACAAAAATAATGGAACATTTTACGATCATCCGTAGATATCACGGTGAGTCCTTCAAAAAGTCTACCCTGAATCAATCCCATCAGGTCAGCAAAAGCTGCCATGTTTAGTATTGGTCCATGAACTTCTTTAATCTCAGGTTCACCCCGAAATGGCACGCCCAAGTTTACAGCCCTTTGAATTAGTGGACGCGGCACTGGTGGGATGTTTAACGCCTCCTGCCTCTCCACGATCAGGTAAAACGGGTGGTTTCCCATGGGACAGTATTCCTCGCATGCGTAGCACGTCAAGCAATCGTGAAGAACAAAGGAATCCTCTCCGCGAGCAATCTTAAGGATTTCCCCCTGGGCACCTTCCCGATCAATGTTCAAATGCTGACATCTGGTGAGACATGCCTGGGTTTGACAATTATGACATTTTTCCATATCAAATTTTAACGTATACAAAACAGTCTCCTTTGATCATCTTCTAATCCATATGGGTGAAATTTGATATTCACATCCAATGGGCTTTTTAATCGCCGATCCAAAGTTTTTCTCTTATTTTTCTTCATCTTGTATTTGGTTGTAAGGAACCCCCTTTGGTATGCATTATCTCCGATTCTTCAGCAGGATGGGGGCCATTAATTGGTTCAATGCTCCCTTCATGATATCGTTTCACAATATCGCTCACGATTGAACCTTCCTCTACTCTGTAAATATCAACAAAATTGTCTTTCAACATGTGGAAGGCAATTTCTCCAATTCTCGGGGTAAATACAATATCCAGATCATGCCTGATTATAACCTTAATGACTTTTACCGCGACATGGATGTTATCTTTCTTTGCAAGGAACTCATTGTAGTAGAAGTCTTCTATCTCTGCTGTTCCCGCATCGTCCAGCTTCAAGATCATAAAATAAGGCGCTCGTCCAAAATGGCCATGAACCCTCGAATCCATCCCATTCATTTCTTTGACCGGCACAATGGCTGATAGTGTATGTTGTCGTGCAGGTTCTACGTGAACAAACACGGACTCGATTTCCTTGAATTCATCCTCTACGATTTTTTCAACCATGTTTGCAAGTTCGTGCGCTTTAAACACAGAGGCAGAAGCTTTAGTTGCTATATTGCATTCCACCATCCTGAAAGGCCCTGACTGACGAATTTTTACGTCGTGAACCCGTTTTATGCCATCAATGCGTGAAATCCTATCCTCTATCGCCTCTTGTAGCCTTGGATCAAGGTTGGCATCCAAAAGAATCAGCATTGGAGTCCATATGTTCATGATGCCAAGTCTGATGATCAGCACGGCAATAAACATCACGATCAAGCCTTCAATATAGGGAATCTTTGCATGCGCCAGGAGGATACCCACAAGAACAACCAAAGAGGTACCGATGTCAAGAAATGCGTCCGATGCATTTGCCTTAAGGGCACCAGAATTTATAGAAGTCCCTGCTTGCCTCTCCATCTTAGCAACTAAAAATGAAACAATAACAGAAGCCCCACTGACCATAACCGGCAGGAGAGGAAAAGCCTGCTCTGGGGCAGGAACATAAAGCTTCCCATATCCTTCCAGAAGATTCTCTATACCCGCCCATGTAATGAAAGCGCCTATGACGAGCGTTACAAAAGTTTCGGCCCTGTACAACCCGTAAGGAAATTTTATGCTCTTTTTCCTTGATGCGAGTTGTAAACCAAACCATGATGCAAAGATTGCAAAAACGTCAACACCACTATGGTAGGCATCAGCAATGAGAATTCGTGATTCAAAAAGATAGCCGATAATAAATTTTGCAACTGCAAGGAGAAAGATTACGATAGTTGCGATGATAGCAACCTGTTGACCCCGTTTGAGCAGTTCCCTATGTTCTCCACGGCGTTCCATGGTCAAGCGAAAAAGATGCTATTCAACTTTTAAAAACTGGCGCGCCATAAACGATCCACACTGGGGGCATCTTCTCTGAAAACAGGGCACCCCCGGATCACGTGGGACTACAAGGCCACACTGGGGACATACACAATCCGTGGGAGGGCCTCCATGGCCCCATCGGCCACTTCCTCTTCCTGGTCCAAAACTGCCCCTTCCTCTTGTTTTACTTGAACCTCTTCCCCTACCAAAACCAAACGGCACTTATGCTGCCTCCTGAATATTATGAGAATGAGACCGGTGATTCCAATCGCTTTTGTTTTTCATTTTCTTCCATAGGGGCATATCCTGTTCACTCCTGTAAGCGAGCACACCCCCGCGGACGTAACTCCGTACACCAGGTAGTCCTTTTTGTATTGCTGTATGGCACTCCATATTTTCTCAAAGGTACCATTTACCAGAGTGGTCCCTGTCATGAGAACCAAGTCGGATTCCTTGACAAGCCTTTCAGTCATTGTTTTGCCATCCCAAACATTTACCCCATATTTTACGGACCCGATATTTTTCCCATTTAAGTCGGTAACACGCACGTTTTCTGCCCCGAACGTCTTGCTCAACGCCTCAAGAATTGCCGGGTTTAGACCGATGAGGCCGACCTTTTTTGATCCAAGCTTATCGTAAATATGTGTGGAAATTTCAACAGCACATCTTTCGGGATCTTCGTCTTTGCAATGTAAAGTGGTTTCAATGATTCTGCAATGCTTCAAAACAGCGTTCATTGTGGCTATGAAGATTGCCCGTTCCCCGCTATCTGCTAATGGCATGGAAATTACATCCTTCAGCTTTCCAATAAACTCCCTTGGCGCATCAGTGAAAGCATGGGCCTTTGACCCTTGAAAATCTGCCTCTATAACCCGCTCCCTACCATCCACAATTGGAAAATCCCTCCTGCCGGGGACGCCTATGGCCTCCTCAGGGGATAGGGTTTTCACAAGCACGGATATATCTGAGTCGCTCAAGCGATTTTCTCTGGTTATTTTCTCAAATCTTACCTTTGCCATTTCCAATGGAAAAATGTCTGTTGACTGATCCATTCATCGTCTCCGTATTGTATTCTTCACTGCCTGCTTCGCAGATGCTACTTTTTATTCTATGGGTCCGCGATGGGAAGGGCGCTTCCGGCCCTTCCCATTCATTTAACGATATGGTTATCAAAATCGAGGGCTGGATACTTGACTAACCTTCCGCGCCCGCTTATTCGAATGCCATTTCAGGTTTCCACACTTTCCAGACGTTGCCCACGAGATCTGGGCCAGGCGTGAGGGTTACTTTTCCTGGCTGCCACCCTGATGGTGTGGCTTCGCCTGTAGCCCGAACATGCTGGAAGGCCTTTACTTGTCTGATAAACTCTGCTATGTTGCGGCCGACAGGTGGCGAGAGAACCTCCATGGCCTGGATGATTCCATCGGGATCGATAATGAAGCGGCCTCGGATATCTACGCCTGCCTCATCATCATAGACACCATAGACCCTCCCGATCAGACCACCGGCGTCTGTTAACATGGGAAAGGGGACCCCTCCCTGAACCATCTTTGAAAGCTCGTTCTCCTGCCATATCTTGTGAATGAACCGACTGTCGGTGCTCATTGCAAGTACCTGGACTCCCAATGCCTCTATTTCTTTGTGTTTGAAGGCGACCGCCGACAATTCTGTAGGTCAGACAAAGGTAAAATCCCCTGGATAAAAGCACAGGACAACCCACTTCCCCTTGAATTCTGAGAGTGTGATATTCTTGAATCCTCCATCAACATAGGCACTCGCCTCAAAATCCGGTGCCGGTTTGCCGACTTTCGCTATCATAAAGCTCTCCTCCTTTTGATTAGTTTGAACAACCTCTCCTGCTTCTGCCTTAGGGATTCCTATGGGGCCCCGCGAAGGCTTAACGCATCCATCTTTCTGCTCTGCCATACGTTCCTCCTTTGTACAAATGTGTTAGGTTACAAATCCACCTACCGCTATGGAGCCGTATCGGAAAAGCGGTCGGCGTTAGTCCATGAAAAAAACTCTCATCGCCTACCTTAGGTCTTCTCACCACCTGTATAGACGCGACACTTCAGAGAACAATATAGATGTTGTGAACATCTGGTTCCATAACAATTTCTTTTCCCGTTAATACTCATATATAGCGGGTCGTTCTCTTAAAGTCAACGGGGAGTTTACCGCTTTGGTTTTGTATTTCCACTAAAAGCAAAATCCAAACTCTGATGAAAACTCGTTGACAACACAACCTAATGAATATATATTCAATATTACTTAAAGTCAAATGTTTTGCGATTGCTTATCATTAATCCTCCTTTATCACCGTTTTTTGCATTCCGATTGGGCGCTGGATATCTCTTATCAGCCATGCGCTCGATATTACACGAGGATGAAAGTGAAGAGAATGAAAAACATGGTGTTAAGGCACGGTTTTCGGTTTTGCGATGAGAGGGACAAATAATTTTCAATCTTTAAGGAGATTCAATGGATAGGTTCATCTTGATAATAGTTTTCAGCTTATTGGGAAGTATAGGCTCTTTGGCGGGCGCGTATATATTGCTTGTCTTTCCCGACAGAGTCAGACTTATGTTAATCCCTTCTTTGATAAGCTATGCCACAGGTACTTTACTGGCTTCCGCTTTGTTAGCAATGATACCAAAAGCCCTGGTGCGCGCATCATCATCGTCCGTCCTTCTAACAGTGCTTGTAGGAATGATCTCTTTTTTTCTCCTCGAAAAACTTGTCATATGGCGACATTGCCACGTTCAGGGTTGTGAAGTTCACAGTACTGCCGGTTCTCTCATTCTCCTCGGTGACGCCTTCCATAATTTTGTTGATGGAATTGTAATTGCTGCAGCCTTTCTGATAAGCATATCTCTCGGATTAACAACCTCTTTTGCTGTGATCGCACATGAAGTTCCGCAGGAGACAGGAGACTTTGCCATATTGGTAGACAGTGGATATTCCAAAAAGAGGGCTTTTACGTACAATTTTCTTTCATCAATAGCCACTCTGCCTGGTTCACTAATAGCCTATTTTTGGCTAAAAAGCGCTCAGGCTGCAATTCCTTATATACTTGCATTCTCTGCTGCAAGCTTCATCTATATTGCAGCTGCCGATCTGATTCCCCATCTTCATCAGAAAACTGATTTTCGATCTGGAATGACCCAATTCATCCTTCTCCTGTGTGGCGTGGCAACAGTGCTGTTTTTCGTAGCACATCATCCATAGAATACGCGCTAAAAAGACGGGCTCTGAGCTCCTACAATGTCTTTTAACTTTAGCAGCACAATCACCCTCCAATGCCATTCATAGAGCGGCTGCATTTCCGCGGTTGCCAAACTGCTTGTCCATGGCTCCTGGGTTTGTTCTGAATTGTTTCCTCAATCAGTTTGAGTATATACTGCTCATTTGCCCCATTCCGAAGAGGTTCTTTGATATCAGTCTCGCTATCTGAGAAAAGACATCCCCTTAGCTTACCATCTGCTGTCAGGCGAAGCCTGTTACAATTCTCGCAGAAATGGTAGCTTAAAGCACCGATCAGGCCTATTTCCCCCTTAGAACCTTCAAGAGTAAAACGCCGAGCCGGTCCAGCCAACGGGTCTGAGCTAACAGGTATAATTTTACCCAAAGTAGATATCTTGTCAAAAACCTCTCTGGTGGAGATAAATCTGTGTGGTGTCCATTTTTCAGGATCCCCCACAGGCATAAGTTCAATGAAACGCACGTGATAAGGCTTACTGTAGGTGAGCTGCGCAAAGTCGAGTATCTCATCGTCATTGACCCCTTTCATAATGACAACATTGATCTTGATCGGGTTCAACCCCGTTGACTCAGCCTCTTCAATGCCTTCCCGAACCCGATCAAACAAATCCCGTCTTGTGATGTTGAAAAAACGGTCCGGCCGAAGGGTATCCATACTCACGTTGATGCGATATATACCGGATTGTCTCAGGGAGTGCGCGAATTCCTTGAGGTAAACTCCATTTGTTGTTAAGGTCACCTCCTCCAGGCCATCCAATTCGGACACTTTTTTTATGAAATCAATCACTCCTTTTCTGATTAGCGGTTCACCGCCAGTCAATCGCAACTTCCTGATACCCTTCTTAATACAAAGTTTGATGATTACAAACATCTCTTCGTAGGTTAGGATTTCAGCATGAGGCATGAACTCAACCCCTTCTTCGGACATGCAATAGATGCATCGTAAATTACATTTATCCGTTACGGAAAGACGCAAATAGTTAATAATTCTGTTGTTGTTATCTACCAATTGAAAAAACCCCTTCTATAATAAAGGCCATTCACTATTGACTGGTCGATTTTCACCTCTCCCCATACTTTGCTCCAGCCTTCTGCGGAAGTTGGGCCCATTCTAAAAATAGTTCTTAATCCGCCTCACTGCTTGGCTATCAATACCTCTGTTGACAAATTTTGCTTTCCTTTTGCCCTGAATGATTTTAAGGGTAGTTCGATTGCCACACTATGTGATCATACCGCAATCTTCTTCAAGAAGTGAGCAATCGCTTCTTGAAGGGTGTTTGCCGCCAGCAAAGCGCAATGTTGGTCTTCTCCCGGTAAGCCGCCAATGACGTTTAGAATTGTTTCATTGGTAATCTCTTTGATCTCATCTGTGTTTTTACCAAGAACAAGCTCAGCTGCAAACGAACCACAAATTTGGCTGGGTCCGCAACCATCGGTCTGAAACGAGGCGTCACTCACCTTTCCCTCTTTGAACTTCAGAAAAATTTCCATTGTGTCACCGCAGGGTCCGGTAACACGACCATAGCCATCAGGGTTTTGCATCGAATTCATATATAAAGGATTGCGCCATCTTTGGTATGCCTTTTCACCATAAATTTTAAGCGTATCCTCGAAAATTTCATCCTGCAAGTTTGTTAAAAAATCGTCAAGTTTGTCAGACATCTTTGTATCTCCTTACTTGTACTGTAAGGCTTTTCTATTATGAAAACCCTTCAGATTAGTTTAACTGAATATCTTTGGCAAGCTACTTCGTTCCATTTTTTTGCCCAGAAGCCCACCTAGTCATGTCTGCAAGGTTATTTTTGTCCCCCTTTATCTTCCAGCACCTTTTCAATCGTATCAACAATTTGACCAAAAGCCCGGTTGTACTCAAGGCTATCGTCTCCCAGGAAATCTATGCTTCCGCTATCCCCGCATTCAACAACTTTAGGTTCAATAGGAAGGGACCCGAGAAGCCTTAAATTTTCCTTTTTGGCGGTTATCATACCTCCCATATTTTTGAACAGGTCTATTGTTTTGCCACAGTAAGGGCATTTCAAACCACTCATGTTTTCTACGAGACCGAGGACTTCCATGTTCATTTTTCTGCAAAAATTTATTGACTTTCTCACATCAGCCAATGAAATTTCCTGGGGTGTTGTTACAACCAACGCCTTAGCATCCGGAATGGTTTGGGCAACGGTTAAAGGTTCGTCACCAGTCCCAGGCGGAGAGTCTATGATGAGATAATCCAATTCCATCCATTCAATATCCGCTATGAACTGACGGATTACACCACCCTTTAAAGGTCCTCTCCAGATAGTTGCAGCATCCTTGTCCCCCAAGAGAACTTCGATTGACATCACTTCCAGCTTTGGAAGGTATCTCACTGGGAAGGTTTTCCCCTCCGGCCCATCGGTGAGAAGCTTGCCCTTCAGACCCAACAGCCGGGGAATACTCGGGCCATGAAGATCCACATCCATAAGGCCAACTCGATAACCCCGTCCCGCGAGGGATACAGCTAAATAGGCTGCGATGCTGCTTTTACCCACACCGCCTTTACCGCTCATAACCAGGATCTTGTGACGTATATGGCTGAGCCTTTTTGTTATATTTTCTGCTTCCTTCTTCATACGTGCATCACGTGCTATGTCATCCATGTCCTGCAGCTTTTTACTCATAACACCAACCTCCTATAAGATTCGCTTTTTGCGTCTGCTGTCCGAACTTGTTTTAAACAGTAAACCTCACCCACATCAATAATCTTAACGCCTGGCACTCTTTGGCCAAAAACCAGATGGCAAGATAGCATGAGTGCCAATATCCAACCCAACTCGAGAAGCGATAACCGTGCACTTCACTTTCAACAGAAAAAAGATTACCTTGGGTTCATTGCTGAGTGTCTCATAATTTCCTTGTCCTTTCGAGATAATTAGATCAGCTTTTTTAAAAAATTCACGGAACTCTGTGCTACAGTCATCAAGAATCGTTCCAGGGGCATCAGAGCCATTGTCGATTGCCGTAACAAAGCGATTCAGGTTTGCCGCCTCTACGTCCGCCATGGTTGCGTCATTAATTACCGAATGACCCCGAACGACAAGAGTCGTCCGCCCCACAGGAAGTCGCTCAATAAGCACCCGATCAAACACGATTTCACCTGCATTATCAGCAAGATAAAGTATACTCTTGGCCGTACCGATTGCCCGTCTGAGACCATCCAAATCTCCGTATAAGGGTTCAGAAAATGCCCGCAAAAGTGCGTTCCGCACACCTTCCGGTGCAAGCATATTTTCTGGGCCCATATCTATGGTGTTTCCTGCTATGGCAAGTCGAATTGCCGCCTCAATTGGATCTGTTGAAGCTTCCACCTTAGCAGAAAATTCAGGCAATAAATTAAGAGCAACCTGATTGAACCGCTCTTTTGCATTACGGTAAGGATCTTTTTGGCCGGTTATCTCTCTAACTTGACGATGAATCCATTGTCCCACCGCGGCAGGAGATTGCATAAGGTCAATTTCTGCCGCAGCCTTTAGAACATGGCGGAGAATATGCTCATGAAAAGCATGATCATCGGAGACAAACCTTGCTGCCTCCAGTGATTGTCTTAAAAAACAGGGGATGCAATCGAGTGATGTCTTCATACTCTTCTCTGTCTCAAGGGTACTCTACCGCTGCTCGTTCAAACTTCTATCGGGCTTATAAAGCAATAGCTGTGCCAGTCAGGCATAAACTCAACCATAGAGTGATAACCTTTTGCCTTTACTGGATATTTCGTCATAAATACACGTTGAGAAATGACGCGATTTAAATTTATTCCATAAGATATCATTGCGTAATGCATTATTGTTTTCTTTTACCGCGGCCATCCCGATCAGGTACATCAACTTTAAAATACTTAATCTTTCGGTACAGTGTACTCATGTCTATCCCAAGATCTTGCGCCGCCTCGGTCCTGTTCCCGCCGTGACGTTGCAATGTCTCGATAATAAGGTGTTTTTCCATCGCGTCTATGCTCATGGGACCGAGGCCCCTTGATGTTTCATGTACAGCCGGACGTAGCTCCGGTGGAAGGTGGTGTAGTTCAATCATTCCTCCTTTGCAGAGCACAAAGGCCTGCTCAATGATATTTTCAAGTTCCCGCACATTACCGGGATAATCATATTCCATCAGGCGCGCCATCGCATCGCGGGAAATTCCTGCGATATTTTTACCCTGAAGGCGATTGAACTTCGCCACCATATAATCTATCAGCAAAGGAATATCTTCGCGACGTTGATTAAGGGCGGGAAGCGTAAGATGAACCACGCGAATACGATAGTAAAGATCATCCCTGAATTTGCCGGTTTGAACGAGTTGTGCAAGATTTTTGTTTGTGGCAGCCACAACTCGGACATCAATTTTGACCGGTTCTACGCTTCCCAAGGGCTCTAAAACACGCTCCTGAAGGATTCGCAGGAGTCGAACCTGGAGTGCAGGAGAAATATCGGCAATCTCATCGAGAAATATTGTCCCACCATCAGCCAATGCAAAACGACCTGCCTTATCCCTCTTCGCGTCTGTGAATGCGCCTGCTTTATGACCGAAAAGTTCGCTTTCCAGAAGGGTGTCCGGGAGGGCAGCGCAATTAACGGGCACAAAACGTTTCTTCTTCCTGGGCGACAAATTATGAATAGCCCGGGCAAATAATTCCTTTCCAGTACCACTCGGGCCTTCGATCAGTACCGTGCTGCTGCTTTCAGCGATCTGCGGTAGAATCTCAAACAGTTTGATCATGGCCGGGCTGCGACCCACAATATCCTCGAAGGTGTGACGACTTTTTAACTCCTTCTGCAGTTGTTCAACCTGACTTAGATCCTGAAATGTTTCAACACCACCAATAGCCTTTCCATCGCTATCCTTGAGAATTGCGGCTGAGATACGTATGGGAACTCTGCGCCCCTGGTTGCTGATGATATAAGCAGTGGCGTTTACAGTAGATTTACCTGTAACAAACGTTCGCCTAAGCGCGCAATCCTTTTCACATATATCCGCATGGAACACATCCGAACAGGCTCTCCCGATTGCATCATTTCTCGACACCCCGGTTATTTGCTCTGCCGCCCGGTTAAAAGACGTGATGCGCCAATCAAGCCCGACGGTAAATACGCCTTCATTGATTGAGTCAAGTATCACATCACGCGTGTTTTTGTCAGCCAATTGTTTCATCTATTTTACAAGTTATATAGTAAACCATAATAGTGTAATATGCAATATTATAATTTAATGATATTGCAAATTGCTTATATAGCATATGTCCTGAATTACATAAATTAAAGCTAACATATTGTTTTTGAAAAACTTTTACTTATGAGAAGGAGTATGGCATTAAGTATGCAAAATAATCAAACATGAAGATAGCCATCGCTCATTGGCAAAATCGTATATCCCCTGTTTTCGATGTTTCAGACAGGCTCTGCCTGGTCCACATTGAGGGACAGCGTGAAGTGTCAAGGGAAGACATTCTCTTAAGAATTCACGATCCATTTGGCAGGGCAAAGGAAATTGCAGAAATGGGGACAAATGTGCTTCTTTGCGGAGCTATTTCCGACGTGTTGGAAAAAGCCATCCTGGCAGCCAGCGTTCAGGTTATCGGTTTCCTCTGTGGCGATCTGGGCGCTGTGATTCATGCCTTTCTCCAGGGTCGGCTCAACGATGGCCGCTTCTTCATGCCCGGATGTTACAGACAGAGGCAAAGACACCGTTTTCGTGGTCTTCACAGAAAATGATAGCAGCATCCGGAGCACTTAGGGCAGTGAAAGGAGGTGAAGAAGATGCCACGTGGAGATGGAACGGGTCCAGCAGGAATGGGTCCAATGACAGGACGTGCAGCAGGTTACTGCGCGGGCAGTAATGCTCCCGGCTTCGCAAACCCTTTCCCAAGGAGGACTTTTTGGAGTTACGGATCCAATATGGTGCCTTCACAAAGGCCCGCATACCGCCGATGGATGCCTTTTGGGGTCCAGCAACCTTATTTTTTTGGAGCTCTGAGATGGATATGTGGACAAGGCCTCGGAAGAGGGCGGGGACGCGGAAGACGATGGTTCGGGTGGTAAGATTTCTCGAGGATAATGAAAGCAAATGACTTGGGAAAACAAAAGAAATTTATTCAGTGAAGGAGGTATGATATGCCTGGTGGAGATGGAACGGGCCCGGGAGGAATGGGTCCAATGACAGGACGCGCAGCGGGTTACTGCGCTGGATTTGGGGCACCGGGGTCAATGAATATTGGCTCTGGAAGAGCTTATTGGGGTTTTGCAGGCGGACGTGGCGGAAGACGGGGTTGGCGTAACCGATACTATGCAACAGGTCTTACCGGTTGGCAGCGCGCAGGTTTTGGATGGCCGATGTGGGGTAATCCCTGGTTTCAGGGGTCTCCCTATAGGGCCGGTACAGGTCCTGTTATGAGCGACGAGCAAGAATTGAGTTCGCTAAGAGAACAGGCTGGATACTTGGAAGAAACCATTGCAGGAATACGACAACGTATTGAAGAGATCGAGGCTAAAGGCAAAAAGGAATAACGCCATGTCTGATCGACGCGAATTGCATGGCAGCCAGGGTCACCGGACAAATTCTTGGCAACCTTGGCTCCCATGCCGTTTACGGAAAAATTAGGAGGAACCATGAAAATTGCAGTTACATCAAATTCCACGTCCCTCGATGATGTCATCGAACCACGGTTTGGACGATGCCGTTATTACCTTATTGTCGAAACCGATACTTTAGACTATGAGGCTGTAGAGAATCCGAGCATCTCTCTTGTTGGAGGGGCCGGGATACAGTCAGCCAAGTTAATGGCGGATAAAGGCGTTACCCACGTGCTTACCGGTAATTGCGGACCAAATGCCTACCAGACACTTAACGCTGCAGGAATCAATATCATCGTAGGATGCTCGGGAATTATTCGGGAAGTCATCCAGCAGTTCACACAAGGGAATCTGGCAGGCGCGACACAACCTAACGTACCCGCCCATGCCGGTGCTGGCGTGTCTTCAGGAGCGGCGCAGTATTCTGACCCTGTCTTCTCTCGGGGTATGGGTATGGGTCGTGGTATGGGCATGGGTCGTGGTATGGGCATGGGTCGTGGTATGGGCATGGGTCGTGGTATGGGCATGGGTCGTGGTATGGGTATGGGTGGAGGCGCAGGCGCAAATCCCCCCTTTAATCAAGGAAACTACCCCGGTTCTCAAGTTTTGAATCAGAGGGGAAGCGGTACCAGTACTGATGAAGAATTGAACATGCTTACGCAACAGGCTGAAGTATTGAATCAACAGATACAGCAGATAAAGAAACAAATAACGGAACTCAAGAAAAAGAAGAAGCAGGCAGCAAAATAAGTTTGTCAACTGTACATATGCAAATTACTCATATAGACAAACTAAGGGTTACAGTAATAGTAGATAACTACTATTTCACCATTCAAAATGATTCGCCGATCGCCGAAAGGCTGGTTTCAAGTCGGGGTATTCCGATTCATACCGAACACGGCCTTTCCTATTTGGTTGAAACAACTTTAAATGGGGAAATAAACAGTTTCCTCTTTGATTTTGGTTTGAACCCTGAAACCGTTCTTAAAAACATGGCGGTTCTTAATATTAAACTTGGTAAAGTTCAGGCCTTTGGTCTCTCACACGGTCACCTCGATCACTGGGGTGGCTTGGTGCATACTTTACAGACATACCAAAGAGCAAATGGAAACAATACTGTGCTTTATGTTGGTGAAGAAGCTTTTGCCCCGAGATTTTCCGGATATCCCTGGGATACGCCACACTATCTTGGGCAACTCGACATTGAGCAACTTACTCCTATGCAAAATCTGACCGTAAAGGAAATAAAGGTGCCAACGGAAGTAATGCCAGGAGGGTACTTTACCGGCCATATCGATCGGGTCACTGAATATGAAAAGGCGCGCCCCACTCTTCTTGTTACACGTAATAAACATCTTGAGACGGATGATTTCAAGGGTGAACAGGCTATGATATTCTCCATAAAAAGCAAAGGGCTCATCATCCTTTCCGGTTGCGCCCACGCCGGGATCGTGAATACAGTTAAACACGCACAGAGGACCACCGGCATCCCAATTGTTCATGCGGTCATGGGTGGTTTCCATCTTTTTGATTCAACTACTGAGGATGTCAAAAAAACGGTGGAGGATATCAAATCTATAAACCCACAATATGTGATTCCAATGCATTGTACAGGTTATGACGCTATGGTCCAGTTTTACAGGGAAATGCCTGAACAGTTTGTCCTCAGTACAGCTGGTTCGAGATTTACCTTTGTCGCATAAATTGTGCAGATTCATAGGCGCTTGTCAATTGCCTCGGTTCAAGTGGATCGAGTTAGACCGGGGTTGTCGAGTATTTCAAGGGGAGGATTAACAATAGCATGGCGAAAATCAAACAGAAAGCATATAAATATATCTATGGACCAGTGCCTTCATGGAGGTTGGGCAGTTCGCTAGGAATCGACCTTCTTTCCCAACAAGCAAAAATCTGTTCTTTTGATTGCATTTACTGCCAGCTCGGCGTGACAAAAACGTATTCGGACAAACGCATCGTTTACGTTCACGTTGATGAAGTATTAAGGGAGTTAAAATCGCTGCCTGTAGACCTCTCTATAGACTTCATAACCTTTTCGGGCCGTGGTGAGCCAACCCTTGCATCTAATCTTGGAATCGCCGTCAAAACCATAAAAGCATTACGCTCAGAGTCAATTGCTATCATTACAAATTCGTCAACCATGGATCGGGCGAGTGTGCAAGAAGAACTCGCTTTAGCAGATTTTGTCATCGCCAAACTCGATGCTTGTTCAGACGAAACCTTCAAGACAATGAACAGACCAACCGATACGATCCGCTTCGAAAACGTGGTGAAAGGTCTCCGTAAGTTTAGGGAAAATTATAATGGAAAATTTGCACTTCAAATCATGTTCACAAAAGAGAACAAGAAATACGCCGGAGAGATAGCATCGCTAACCCGTGAGATTGCCCCAGATGAAATCCAGCTCAATACACCCCTGAGACCCTGTCCTACGCCCCCTCTTTCTGAACAAGAATTATTGAATATAAAAACCCTCTTTGCAGACTACCAAGTGATTTCTGTCTATGAAAGCAACAAAACACATGTGGAACCTATAAGCGATACTGACACCCTGAAAAGAAGGGGAAAAGTGTAAGTTAACGTTAATTTTCAGTCAATTAGGACATGTTCATCGGATTTTATCGTTTTATCAAGGCGCATTTTTAATGGACTCCCAAATAATCTTAGTCATATAAGTGATCTGCTTGTCCAACCCGGCATTTTTATTGGTAAAATTCAAATTGAATGTACAAAAAGGGCAAGGGCTTATCAGCTCTTTCGTCTCGGTGTTGCTTAAAAGCCCCTTTGCAATATCAAAGGAAAGATTCTTGAATGCAGACCGAATACCACCGCCCGAACCACAACACAATGAATCTTTGCGGCTACGGGGTAATTCGTGAATCTCGGTGCCACACCACTCCAGTAATTGTCTGGGCTCTTCCACATATCCCTCAACCCTTCCCAATCGGCAACTGTCATGATACGTTACTTTTCTGTCAATCTTTTTCAGGATATGCGGGTCATGTTTCACCGTGTCATAGATCTCCTGAAGGACGTGAACAACCTGAAAATCGACAGTCCCAAGGACCTCGGGATAAAAATGCTTAAAACACTTAAAACAACCATTACAGGGCACAATCAACTTTGTGATCCCCAACCTCTTGAAGCGTTCCACATTCTTCTGGAAATATTCCTTTGCCAACCCGACCTCACCGGATTCATAAATATAGGTACCACAACACCCCTCATCCTCAATAATCATGAAATCGATGCCTAACTTCTTGAGTACCAAATAGGAATATCTTGCAGCATCTTTTACAAGATAGGCGGGCAGACAACCTACAAAAAGCAAGGTTGACGACTGGTGCGGCTCAATAGGTTCGGGGAGCCATTCCAATCGTTTTGTTGGTTCTCCATTTACGGTATTGCCTTTTTGAAGTAAACTTTCGATAACTTTTTTGTGTGCCGGCAGGGGCCCTTTCCCTTTTTCAACAATCCTGTTCCGAAGCTGAGAAACAATCTTCACAACCTCAATCTTTTCCGGGCAGACTGCTTCGCAAGCGCCACATTTTGGACAACTATAAGCGCTGGTGATTGTTTCCTGAGTGATTTCGTCCTTACCGAGAACGTTTTGCGCTGTTTCTAAACGACCTTTGGGGGAAAATAATAAGTCTCCTGTAGCAACGTATGTCGGACAGACTTCAAGGCAGGCATCGCAATTACTGCACTGGTTAATTTGATCAAGCCACTTTTTCATTCTTCTCCTCCCACACAAAAAAATTGGCAAAAAAGATTGCTTCTCCCAATGTCGGTTAAATTTCCATGATTTTAAGCGTATCACTTCAGGATTCAAATATCAAAGGAGAACACAAATCTTTAAATTATGGAAGATTATGTTGACAGAATCTTGAACTTATTTCGGTCATATGCTTATTATATAGTTATGTCAAGGACGAAAAAATTCCGGTGCGTATCATATAAACCAAATGATGAATTGGAGGCCATGCGACTTGCCGGCTTGGAAGGTTTATACCAGGAAGAGGCAGCCATGAGGATGAATGTTTCAAGGGCTACCTTTGGACGAGTTATTAATGAAGCGCATCAAAAAGTGGCAGATACCATCATCTATGGAAAGGTCTTGACAATTGTAAGCAGAAGCGTTAGGGAGGGCTGACATGAAAGTCTGTTTTGCAGTTGAAAAAAATGATGGAATCAACAGTGCGGTTTACGGGCATTTCGGATCGGCACCATTATTCATTGTGGTCGACACAAACCAAAAAGTTGCAACACCAGTGATAAACAAAGATGTTGGACACACCCACGGTGCTTGCAATCCCCTGCGCTCAATAGGCGGGCAGCCAGTTGATGCTGTCGTTGTCGGTGGAATTGGAGCCGGAGCGGTTATGAAGCTAAATGCTGCAGGAGTGAAGGTGTTTAGGGCGGTTCGGGAGTCTGTTCGTGAGAACCTCGATCTCCTCGAACAAAAAAAGCTTCCAGAACTTACCATGAATGATGGGTGCAGCGGTCATCAGGATGGCGGCGGTTGCGGACACCATTAGGCGAAAGCTGGGATTAAAAACCTGAAAAGAGGTTTTAATGGGTCTTTATAACCATTTAACGGAGGGACAATATGCCTATTTATGAATACCAATGCATGAAATGCGGTACAAGAAACGAGTTTTTTGTCCGCAGCAGTGACACAGAAGAATTGAAGTGTAAGAATTGCGAAAGCGCTGATCTTTACAAACTGATGTCGGCTTCAAACTTTACAATGTCTTCTTCTGGGTCTTCTATACCGGCACCGGGCGGGTGCTGTGGCTCACCGGGCTCTTGTGGCAATCCAGGAAGTTGCTGTTCACAATGATTTTGTATCTCGGAAATCTGGAGTTTCCTGAGTTTTCCTCCGATCAACTTTCCAACTATTCGTTATGACAAGCAAAGTATGATTTATGCAAGTCGCGCGACTTGTTTTATGTGAAGTTTCCTGACTTTTTCTCTCCCATCTGGTAGAAATAGGTGCAGATAGAGGAGATGGAGATGCCATGACGAGCGATACCAGAACTGTGGCGGCAATTAAGGGACAGATGTCAAAATTCTCAGGAATCATTTCTCAGAACATGCCGAAGCAGAGGCTCATCAAGGAGATGGTCTACGGCATACAGGCAGCGAAAGACATCAAGTTGTCCGGCGTTACCCGTTCACTGAATGAGTCTATCCCCCTTCTCAAGACAGAGGACCGGCTGTCCCGCAACCTCGATGATCAGGACTTCACTGCGGAGGTTAACAACCAGGTTTGTCGTTTGGGAAGCGCGAAAGTCACGGATGATATGGTCATCGCCATCGATCCCGGAGATATCCGGAAGAAGTATGCCTCAAAAATGGAGCATATCTGTAAGGTCCATGATGGAAGCCAACACGAGATAGGCGATGGATACTGGCTCTGTAAAGCTGTTGCAGCAGATATTGAGCACAGGAAGGTCATCCCTCTCTATCTTGAGGCATACTCTCAGGAAGCACAGAGCTTTATGAGTGAAAACCATCAACTCTTCACGGTGATCGATATGGTAAGCCTCCATGTGGGAAATAAGGGAATCTATGCCATAGACCGGGGCGGCGACAGAGGTAAGCTCTATGACAAGTTTCTTGAGAAGGGAAAAGAGAAGCGATTCGTCATCCGTCTGGTAAGAACAAGGGACCTCATCCATAAGGGGGTGAAGAAAAACTGCCATGATCTGGCCACAGCGCTGCCCTGTCCTCACGAGGCAGCCATCATCAAGTACGAAGAAGGAAAAGAGCAAAAGACCACGATACATTATAACGCCGTTCCCGTAAAACTGCCCGGCAGGGACAGGCCACTATTTCTCGTCGTTGCAAAAGGGTTCGGGAAGGAACCAATGATGCTCTTAACCAGTTGTCCTGTCAATACAAAGCTGAAAGAGGGCATCTGGCGTATGGTGGAAATCTATCTTACCCGCTGGAAACGTGATGAGTCATTCCGGTATATAAAGCAGTGCTACAACCTTGAAGACATACGAGTACGGAGCTATGTGAGTATACGAAATACAATAGTGTTGGTCCTCGCCGTTGCCTACTTTGCCGCGGTCTATCTGGGAGACAACCTGAGGCTCAAAATGTTCATGCAAAGAATTTACCTTGTCTCAAAACGATTCTTCGGCGTGCCCACCTTCTTCAACTATGCCATAGCCGACGGCCTTTACAATCTCCTCTTCTCTCATAAAGGCGGCATTCATACCGTTCAGAGAACAGAAAAACCTGAATTCCAGCTCAGTTTTCCCTTTTGGGAAGAAACAGGGTAAAAACAAAACTCAGGAAACTCCAGTCTCGGAAATTTCTTGCACCTCTTATGAGGAGAATGATAAAATTCTGACTTGAAACCTAATTAGATAGAAAAGTTTAACCCTCTCCGCAAAAAAAGAGATGAGGGCAACAACACAAGGGGGGGCTATGAAAAATCACAAGATTGTTGGTAAAGGCGTTGTGAGATCTGACTACCGTGCAAAGGTCACGGGTCAAGCCCGCTATTCTGCAGACCTGAAGTTACCGGGAATGCTTGTAGCCAAGGTGCTGAGGAGCCCACATGCTCATGCGCGAATTCTGTCTGTTGATGTAAGTCCGGCCCTGAAAATTCCCGGGGTTAAAGCTGCTGTAAGCGGACAGGACGGGTATGGAGTCAAATGGGGTGTTTTCCGTTACACGCAGGATCATGCTATGGTGCCCACTGATAAGGTACGATATGTGGGTGAAGATGTAGCAGCCGTAGCAGCCATAGACGAAGAGACTGCCATCGAAGCCCTGGGTGCCATAAAAGTAGAATACGAACCTCTTCCGGCGGTATTTGATCCTGTGGCCGCTATGGCTCAGGATGCACCTCAAATCCACGATGCATATCCAGGCAATATTAATGTCCATGTTCATATTGACGTAGGGGACGTGGAGGCAGCATTTCGTGAATCATTCATTGTAAGGGAAGACACATTTAAGGCTGCAGGTGAGGCGTACGCCATGATGGAACCTTATGCAGTTGTTGCTCATTACAACTCAGGCTACCTTGACCTCTGGATGCCTAATGCCGGTCCACACGTAAGGGCAAAGGCTCTTTCAAATCTCCTGAAGATTCCTCTCAACAAGGTAAGGGTTAGACAGGTCTATTCGGGCGGTGCCTTCGGTGGTCGTTCGGAGGTTGCCCCAGGTGATTTTATGGCAGCCCTTCTGTCGATGAAGTCTGGAAGGCCTGTTAAACTCGTCCTGTCAAGGGAAGAAAACGCTATTAGTACCAGGCAGGTGCATGACATCATTGCTACCGTCAAAACGGGCGTGAAGAAAGATGGGACAATTCTGGCAAAAGAATTCAAGGTGATTTATGATGGTGGAGCCTACAGCAGCACAGGCCCAATTGCTGCATCAATTCCTTATTATGTATATGAGGAGGCCTATCGCTTTCCAAATGTGAAATATGATGGCTACCGTGTGTATACGAATAAAGGTATACGCGGAATGTATGGGTGCCACGGCAGAGCATTTCTGGCCGGTAACGAGGTGCAACTCGATATGATTGCCAGAGACCTTGGTATTGATCCCATGGAAATACGGATAAAAAACGGCCTCACGTTAGGGGAAAAAACGGCAACCAAATCGTGGATTACTAGCGGTAACCTGGCAGAACCGACACAAAGGGCTGCGGAGAAAGCAGGGTGGAGCAATAAGCGGGGGAAACTTCCAAAAAACAAGGGTATCGGCATGGGTTGTGTGGCTATAATGACCGGTTTTCCAATGGGGTTTCGGTCTGGATCGTCCTGCTATGTGAAACTGAACGATGACGGGCATGCTACGGTCGTAACAGGTATTGTTGATAACGGTCAGGGTAATGACTCCATGGCAGTTCAAATCGCCGCTGAGGTTCTCGGCATTCCCATGGAGGATATAAACCTTGTCAGCGCAGATACGGAGGTGACAAACCTTGACCCCGGGGCATACTCGCAGGCAGCTACCTTTGCAGGAGGCAATGCAGTAAAAAAGGCCTGCGAAGATGCACGGAATCAAATTCTTGCTATTGCTTCAGAGAAGCTTGGCGAGGCCGTGGACGATCTTGACCTCAAAGACAGAATGGTTATTTGTCTTCGAAATGCAGAAAAGAAAATGCCCATTTCATGGATTACAAGAGAGGCCTTTTTCAGAGCAAAACCAATAACAGGCATTGGTTCTTACATCCCGAAAATCGATTTTGATAGGGAATGGATTTCTAAGCCTTTCGGACAAATGGCCGGGACTTATTCCTTTGGAGCCTCGATTGCGGAGGTCGAAATTGACGAGGAAACAGGAAAGATAGTTATGCCGCGTTTCGTAACGGCCCATGATTGCGGCAAGGCCATTAATCCCATGGCAGTTGAAGGGCAGATGGAAGGATCAGTTCAGCAGGCCGGGGTTGCAGCAATCACTGAAGGCAATATCTGGAATGAGGGGTTTCTCCTCAACCCTGATCTGCTCGAATATAAAGTCCCGTTGGCATGCGACATGCCAGAAATAGAGACAATTATCGTTGAATCCAATGACCCGGAAGGGCCTTTTGGAGCAAAGGAAGGAGGGCTCACGGTAAGGATGAACGCATACAGCGCTGTTGCATGCGCAGTGAGCAGCGCTCTTAATGCCCAGTTCGTTGAATTGCCTCTCACGCCTGATAAGGTCCTGGCAATCATTGAGCAGAAAAAGGGAGGGGACAAATGATTCTGCCGGAATTTGAATACAAAAAACCAAAAACGATCAGAAGAGCGCTTCAGCTTTACCGGGCCCATGGGGACAACGCAGTTTATCTCTCGGGAGGTACCGACCTTGTTCCGAGAATTAAGCAGAGACTTGAAAAGCCTATTGTTGTAATCGACCTGAAAAACATCACAGGTCTCAATAAAATAGAACTTTCCCGATCATGGCTGAAGGTTGGCACAAACGTAACTCTTTATGAGCTAAAGAACCATCCGTTTGTGAAAGACGCCTTACCGGCCCT
>JAEAME010000607.1_pt1 | contig 34475 bp, 29 predicted proteins | sample 8958731 | NCBI WGS metagenome assembly JAEAME01 (sample SAMN16933194, study PRJNA681113) | bioreactor sludge metagenome | isolation source: anerobic bioreactor sludge (Control) | place: India:Bengaluru | collected 2018-10-24
TTTATGGAATCGTTAAACAGAATGGGGGGCATATCCGGGTGTATAGCGAACCCGGGAATGGAACCACCTTCAAGATATATTTCCCGCTTGTGCATGCCGCGGAACCCAGAACGGTAGTTGTGGATAAGGATTTATCCAGTCTAAGCGGATCGGAAACCGTGCTGATTGTTGAAGATGAAGGTGCCGTGCGAGGTTTGGCCTGCCGAATTCTCCGCAACCTTGGATACCATGTCCTCGAGGCCTCGGAAGGAAATGAAGCTCTGCGGATTGTGGGCGAATATGAGGGAACCATCCATCTGATTGTAACGGATATGATTATGCCCGGAATCAGCGGGAAAGACCTGGTTTCCAGGATTGATGAAACTCGCCCCGGCGTTAAATCCCTTTTCATCTCCGGCTATACGGACAATTCCGTTGTTCACCAAGGCATATTGGATCCAAAGATCGCATTTCTGCAGAAGCCGTTTGCGGTCAAGGCTTTCGCCAGCGCGGTCAGAGAGGCGATCGAAAAGCGATAGCGCCAAAATGACCCCGGATGTCACACATGCCTTATATGCTTGAGGCATTTCTTAAGAGGATTTTGACGGCTTCGTAACCAATGACGGCGAGGCGGCCCTTCAAGAGCAGTTCCGAATGCCGTGCCTGTTTTGTATGCGCGGATTTTGCAGTCTGCACCATCTGAAATTTCTGGGCACCTGAGAAAATGGAAACAATTTTGTCCGGCCGGACTGAAGCCTCGTGTTCCTCCTTCCCCAGCTTAATGCAGCTCGACTCGTTTTTTCAGCCGGATATCGCCCGCCGATTGGGATCTGCCGGAAATAACTGCCGGATGCCGCGCGAGTCGGCATGAGGCAGCCTTTCCGCTCCAGAGAGCGATCAGGCTCTGATTCCGTAAACCTCTTCATTGTAACGAGCTATCTCATCCGTGATGATCGGGTCGACATTGGGGAAAATACTGCCCGGAAGCCCATAGGTCAAGCTCGGTATAAAACCCCCGCCCGGGCCGTATTCCACACATGCGCGGCGAACCTCTGCGCGGATAGCTTCTTCGGAAGTCCCCGGCCAATCGACGATGGCGGCGTCGATGCCTCCCATGATCATCATGCGGCCGGCGAGCTGCTTCTGTACCTTCTGCAAGTTGTTTTGAGGCAGCGCGCCCTGCCAGATATCTATTCCAATCTCCACCATATCCTCGACTATTTGTTCAAGGAATGAGTCCGCATGATGCATGATGAGAACGCCGTGATCGTGAGCGTAATTGTACATCTTGAAGTAGTAAGGTTTAATCAGTTCGCGCCATGTGAAGGGGCTCATAAACATCGAGCGCTTGCTTCCCCAGTCGTCGTGGGAAAGAATGACGTCGGGTCTGAGATTGTCGACAAGCAGCTTGAGGTAATTAAATCGGAATTCGCTGATGGCCGCGATTAACTCTTTCATGCATTCCGGTTCTTCCAGGAGATTCGACAGCGTATCCTCAAAACCCATGAGATAATGGCACTGCTCAAAAATCCCCGTACCCATAAAAGCCATGACCAGGTACTTATCCTTATCCACCTGGGCGGCTGCCTCCAGCGCGGGAGTCCAGAGATCGGGATCCGAGCAGGCTCCGACTATATCCGGAACCTTTACATAGTCGCGCCATTTGGTGATGTCCGGTAGCACCTTGTTTTCTGTAGTAACATGGGGCATGGCCGCAAACTGCTCTTCCGGCCACGCGATTTCAGTGCCCCATCGGTCCTTCGTTGTCAGGCCCTTAACGCGGTTGCCGCGTGTGAATTTTCCGCAGGGATCGACCAATACTGGAGTGAAGGGTTGGTATTGATTGACGAGCCTGTCAGGCTTGCCATTGGGCTTTAAGAGTTCCAGCAGATTCTGTTTCGGTGTAAGCATTCAAAGGTCTCCTCGCTGTTCCACGGACTGCTGGGAAGAACCGTCGGCCGGGAACAGGATAATATGGATTTGCGTGCATTCCCAAAAGATGCACCGGTTGCGAACGGCCGAGCCATAGGCGGCGGCAACTCCGATAAAGGCAGCCTGAGGCTGCGGAAGATTTATATGCATTTCCGTCGTTAGCGGCAAGAGAAAAACCGAAGAAAGCGGTTAGCGGGCAGGGACCGGTGCGGCGGAGGACAGGATGAGGATTATATCGAGAAGGCCAAAGTCAAAAACATGCGGCACAAAATAAAAAGGAGCCAGAAACCCGCTTGCCGCCTTCGGCTTCCAGCGCGGTTCCTGACTCCGGATCCATGAAAGGTTGCGCCTGATTTTTTAGGGACGGCTTTATTTGAACATTTCCTTGCTCATTTTAACGATTTCAGCGGAAATGGCGTCATAAACACCGTTGTATACGGCACCTTTCCCTCCCTGGGTAATGCAGGGAATAAAGTAATGCTTGCCGTTTTCTTCACATGCCCGTCGTACGTGCTTCGCGACTAGTTCCTGGGTCCAGTCCCCGCGGTCAACGAGTCCGTTATCGATATCACCCATAAAGGAAATCTTGCCGCCGTACTTTTTGACAAGCTCGGGCACATTATTTGTGGATACGCACCCTTGCCAGATGTCCATTTTCATTTCGATCATGAAAGGAACAAGGTTGGCGCTGTATGCGTCATTGTGATGAGCGATAATCTGGACGCCTCTTTTCTTATAATATCCGTACCACTTTTTATACGGTTCCAGGAAAAATTCCTCAAACATGTCCGGAGATATGAATGAGGATCTATGGCTGCCCCAGTCATCATGCTGGAATATTACTTCAGGAGCAAAGTTGTCGCACAACAGCTTCGCGTAACCCAGCTTCCATTCGGTAATATAGTTGATGAGCTCCTTCATGGCTTCGGGCTCCTCATAAAAAGCTATCAGGGAGTCATCCATGCCCATCAGATAATGTATCTGCTCAAAAATTCCCGGCGCCCCGAATATCGTGACAAACACTTCATTCCTGTCAACTTCAGCTATTTGAGGTTTGTATTTATCCCATTCGGATTGCGGGTAATCAAGCCTGGGAGCCTTGACTACCTTCTCCCATTGAGTGATGTCCTTGAGAACTTTATGCTCGGCATCATGCACGGGAAATGCGCCCGGCACATTCGCAGGCCATGCTCGTGTGACACCCCACGCGTCCTTGACCGGGGGGCCTCCGGGAGCCGGCATAGCGGAAGTCGCCGAAACCGGATCTCCCATAATCATGCCGAACGGCGACCGCGGAGAGCAATCGAACGCTTCATACTGATTCACGAATCTGTCCGGTTTCCCGCCGCGAATGGTCTCCAGCAGATTCTGCCTTTTGGTCAACATGAAAGAACGCCTCCTGAAAGAACCGGATGGATTACGCGGCTACCATTGCCTTCGCTTTTTCCGCGGCAGCCCCTGCGTCCGGAGCGTACCCGTCAGCGCCGATTTCATCGGCGAATTTCTGCGTTACGGGCGCTCCGCCGACAATGACCTTGAAGCCGGACAATCCGCTTTCTCTAATGGCGTCCACAGTCTTCTTTAACGCGGGCAGAGTAGTGGTCAGAAGCGCTGAACACGCAACAAGCTTGACATTTTTGTTGTTTTTGATGGCTTCGATAAATTTGCTCGGCGCCTGATCCACGCCGATGTCGACCATGTCAAAGCCGGCGCTGCCGATCATCATGTTGACGAGATTCTTGCCGATATCATGCAGGTCCCCTTCAACGGTGCCGATAACGCAAGTACCCAAGGACGTTGAAGCCTCGGAACTTAGATGGGGCTTTAGTACCTCAACGCCTTTTGCCATTGCTTTGGCCGCAATGAGCATCTCAGGCACATAAATTTCTCCGGAGGAGAATCTGTCTCCCACAATCTTCATTCCGTCAATCATTGCCTGAAGGATATCCTTCGCGGCGCTTCCTTCGTCCAAGGCCGCCTGAACCAGGCCGGGAACTATTTTGGTTTTGCCGATTATAGTCTGTTCTTTTACTTCGTCGATTTTAGCCATATTTTTTCACCCGATTGCCATAATGCCCCGACCTTTGGCCGGAGAAGTCTATTCCAGTTTAAACATCCTTCAACTGAGCTTTTTTAACACACTTTCTATTTTTGCGTGCCGAAAATGCCTTTTCGGAATGCATGAATATACTCAATGCACATTTCGTCTTTGGCGAGCAATGCATCGGTTGCATAGATCAAGCCTCTCAAATCCCTGTTCAAAGGATCAAGAATTACGCTGTCAAGCCCCGCATTCATGGCAAGAACAACGAATGCCTGGTTGACGATTTTTCTCGCCGGCAGATTGAAGGAGATATTGCTGGCAGCCCCTGTTATGTGAATCGTGGGGTACTGCCGCCTGATTTCCTTCATAACCTCGACGATCATGTTGATGCCGTCTTCCGAAGTAGCCAGCATCTCCACAAGGGGATCTATATGCAGCCTGGAGGGATCGATGTTGTATTCCTTGGCCTTCTTCATTAAAGCCTCGAATACCTGAAGCCGCTTTTCGGCTGATCTCGGAATTCCCGTGTCATCGCATAAGAGCGCGGCGCATTCCCATTTTGTGTTTGCGATTTTGGGGAAAACAACCTCGATTTTGTTCCCTTCCATGGATACTGAATTGACGAGTCCGGGTTTTTTGCAGAAATCGATGGCTTTCGCGCAAGTCTCGGCGCTCGGGCTGTCCACCGCCAGAGGCGTGTCGGTGACTTCCTGGGCAAGGTCAATCAACCACTTCAGGGTTTCCAATTCTCTGGAAACTTCGACTGAGGCGCATACGTCGATGAAATCAGCTCCCACTTCGGACTGCACCTTCGCGAGATTCCTGATGAAATCGGCATCTTTTGCTTCAATTGCCTTGGCTACAGAGGGGATCGATCCGTTTATTTTTTCACCAATGATAATCATTGTAGGTTTGCTCCGTCCTAATACCTGAATGCATTTTTAAATACCGATTTTGTGTCGAAAAATAGGCTGCAAATTCCGCCCAAAATCCCGATGTCACAAAACTGGAATTCTAGCTGGAATTTCCTGTTTAAGTCAAATATTAGTCCTAAATAACGCGCGTGGTTTGGGACTGCCGGCGGCATTGAACCGGGAAAACCATTTGAGGGCGGCCGAAAGAGGGTAGTTGATGCAGCTGTGAAAAGATGCTAGAAAATCCCTGCGCGGCCGGACTGCCTTTGAGAGAACGATGTCCGAGGCAAACCAGCCTTGCGGCGATGTTCTTTGTGCATTAATGGGTCATTCCTGGACGGAAATCAGATGAGTTCTCGGATTGGCGTTGATTCGTTGGATGATGATTCCGGGGCCTATGCAAAGATCGGTTTAGGCGTTGATGCCGGCGGAACGTATACCGACGCCGTGATCTTTGATCTTGAGCATGGCGTTGCCGTCTGCAAGGCAAAATCCCTGACCACCCGATGGGATTTTACCGTGGGCATCAGCAAGGCGCTGCAGCAGCTGGATCAGAGCCTTCTGCGGGAAACAGAACTTGTTTCATTGTCAACGACGCTTGCGACCAACGCCATAGTGGAAAATGAGGGCCAGAAGGTCGGACTCATCATAATGCCGCCTTTCGGGTTGGATATCGCTCAAAACATACCCTACCGGACGAAATCCGTCATACAGGGGCAACTGGATATATCGGGCCGGGAGATCGTTCCGGTCAATCCGGATGAAGTCGGGTCCGTTGTAGACCAGATGATTGGCAGTCAAGCTGTGACCGCATTTGCCGTGTCAGGATTTGCCGGTTCCATAAATCCTGAACATGAGCTTCAGGTGAAAAAAATCATTCAGGACCGGACGGGGCTGTTTGTGTCGTGCGGCCATGAGCTATCCGACAATCTCGACTTCCAGACCAGGGCCGTCACCGCCATGCTGAATGCGAGAATTATCCCCAGACTTGCCGGTCTGTTGCTGGATCTTGAAAAGGTTATGGAACGGTACGGCATTGTTTCGCCGGTCGTCGTGGTCAAAGGAGACGGCACTCTGATGCGCTCGGAAATGGCGAAGATGCGGCCCGTGGAAACTATACTTTCGGGTCCCGCAGCCAGCGTGGCAGGAGCCAGGTATCTGACGGGTATGGATGACGCGCTGGTAGTGGACATGGGCGGGACGACCACGGATACGGCCTCTCTGGCGTCAGGCCTGGTCAGGCTTAATGAAGAGGGATCCAATGTCGGGGGGCACAGAACTCATGTCAAGGCGCTTGATATCCGTACAATCGGCCTGGGGGGCGACAGCCTGATCCGGTACGAAAGGTCGCAATTTCTTATAGGCCCCAAGCGCGTCGCGCCCATTGCATGGCTTGGCCGGAACTGGCCCGGCACGGAAACGGCCTTGGATTATTTAAGCCTTCATCTGAAGCGCTATCATGCCTCGACTCGGAAAATGCAGATCCTGGCAAAAACCGGAGATGTCAAATCACTGCAACTCACCCCTCCGGAAAACAGAATCATCGGCCTGCTTGAGCAGAGGCCCTATTCACTGGATGAGCTTCTTCATATTACCGGCGCTATTGCCGAAGGAAGCTTGCATCTGGAGCGCCTGGAGGAGAATTTTGCCGTTCAAAGATGCGGCCTGACATTTACGGACCTTCTTCATATCAATGGCCGGTTTGAGGAATGGGACACCGAAACAGCAAGGCAATATGCCGGGCTCTATTCCGCTCTAGCCCGTAAATCCATGTCCGAAATGATCGATCACATCCTGGAACTGGGCGCTAAACGGCTATCTGTGGAATTGCTCAAACGGCGCCTGGATGATGACATGGATCCGGATAAAATGGATCACTGCGCCGTTTGCAGGACCCTGGTTCACCACCTTGTAAACGAACAGCACCCAAATTATGAAGTGGCGATAAACTTCAAGCATCCGGTGATCGGTGTAGGCGCTCCGATCAAATTTTTCCTGCCGCAGGCGGTCCTTCCATTTAAAGCGAAAGCGATCCTGCCGGAAAATGCGGAGGTTGCGAATGCCATAGGCGCAATCACGAGCCATGTGTTCATACAGAAGCAACTCCGGATAGTACCCGGTAAACCGGACGGCTTTGTTGTGGAAGGCGTTTCCGGCGCTCGCAGGTTCAAAATCCTCGATGATGCGGACCGGTTCGCCAGGGAAGAGCTGACGGATATTGTCCGTAAAAAGGCGATTGAAGCGGGAACAAGCTGCAGAAGCATTGTCTTTGAAACAAAAGACAGCATACCTTTGGCCGCAACCGGAGAAGCCGTCTTCTTGAAACGCACCATATCCGCAAGCTTGAAAGGACGTCCTGACCTGGTTGCCAGAAAAGTGCCGCAATAAAGCGCCGGAGATTTCCAGCCGCCGCGGCTGCAACCGGTTATTTAAATGCGTGCCGGGCTGAAGCCCGGACAAAAAATTCTTCTTGTGGAAAGACAGGAAATTGCACATTTGCCGCACGGATTGACATGAATTCGGAAATGCTTGCTTGATTAGGCTTATTTTTGGAAAATCTGTGGAATCCGCGGCCTTCTACCCTGCTATAATGCAAAATTCGCATGTTTGAGCAGCCATGATTTTTGATATACCCAACAACGAATAAGGATAGACGAGGAGGTCTTTTTCCCATGAATTTAAAACAAGCGTTCATGTCCGCACTGCGGAATGAGAAGCCGATAAAATGGATGGGCTATGGATTTGAGGCATTTCCGAAAATCAAGTTCCACTGCGTTATGGATCCCATTTCAATATGGGATATTCTTCAGTTCACCGGAGAGGCCGCAATAGACAATTGGGGGGGCACCATCCGCTTTCTGCCCGGCGATCCCGGCTGGATTCCGATCGTCAATGACCAGAACAAGGTTATCAAGGATGTTACGAAATGGCGCGACTACGTCAAATTTCCCAAAATCCCGGATCTTGACTGGAGCGACGCTAAAAAAACCATTGAAGGAATCGACAGGGAAACAACATTGGTTATGGTTCCCAGTTTCCGCGGCCTATTTGAGCGGGCCCATTGTCTGATGCCTTTTGAGGAAGTGCTCATTAACTTATATGAGGAGCCCGACTCCATGTATGAGTTTTTCGACGCCTATGCCGGCTGGAAGCTCCAGGTGTTTGAGCAGCTCATCGACAATCTGAAGCCGGACATCCTGCACTCTCACGACGACTGGGGTTCCAAGACCGCGCTTTTCTTCTCTCCGGCCAAGTTCCGGGAGTTGTTAAAGCCGCACTATGCGCGCATATACGCATATGTCAAAGAGCGTGGAGTCCTGATCCAGCATCATGCCGACTGCTATTGCACGGGTATTGAAAATGACATGGTCGATCTTGGCATCGATATGTGGCAGGGAGTTCTTCCCTCCAATGATATCGCTCAGATCCAGAAAAACACCCAGGGCAAAATGCTTCTCATGGGAGGCATTGAACAGGCCGTGATCGACAGGGCAGAAGCGAAAGAAGAGGAGATCCGCGCCGAAGTTCGCAGGGCCATCGACACCTATGCGCCCGCCGGAGCGTTTCTGCCATGTATCGGAAGCCTCGAGTGCATCAACGAGTTTGTGACACCGATCGTTATCGATGAATGCAATCGCTACGGGGCGGAATGGCTGAAAAAGCAGAAGAAGTAGCAATAGACCGATTGTGAACATGCAAAGCCTCCCATCGCGTCGAAAAAGGGGGGCTTTTGCATTAATGGCACGTTTTAAGGAGCAGGAGTCCAATTGTATAAAGTCGAATTCGAACCGGTAGGAAGGCGCGGTCCCTGCCCTGGAGGAAACAGCCTCCTGGAATGCGCAAGACTGTTGAACGTGGATCTGGTCAGCGTCTGCGGCGGCGTAGGAGCGTGCCGGCGATGCCGGGTTCAAGTCGTATCCGGGGCCGTATCGACGCCGACGGCCGTAGACCGGGACGTCTTTACGGCGGCGGAACTGGAACGGGGCCACCGCCTCGCCTGTGCGGCGTATCCGCAAAGCGACGTCAAGGTCCTGGTGCCGCCGGAGTCGCTGTCCGCGCCGCAGCGCACGCAGGTCGAGGGCCTCGATCTGCGAGTCGCGCCGGATCCCATGGCGCGCGGCTTTGAAGTGCAATTGACGCCTCCCTCGCTTGAACGTCCGGAATCAGACGATCAGAATCTGTGGCATGCGCTGGAGCAAACACAGGGTCTCATCCCGGGACATATCGATCTGGCCGTCCAGCAGCAGCTTTCTTCCCGGCTTCGAGCTATGAATTGGAAAGCGAGCGTCGTCCTGAGGGAATCGGAAATCATTGCGCTGGACGCCCCTTCCACCAGGTGGATCGGCCTTGCCGTGGACATCGGAACGACCAAGATAGCGGTGTATCTGGTGGATATGAAAAGCGGCGAGATCGCCGCATCCTCGGGACTGATGAATCCTCAGATTTCCTATGGAGAAGATGTTGTCTCGCGCATCTATATGGCCGGCCAGGCCGCGGAAAACGCCGCGAAGCTGCAGGCGCTCCTTGTCGATGCCTTGAACAGCAGCGTTGTTGCCCTGTGCGCGGAAATCGGGGCCGATCCCTCGCATATCGCGGATGCGGTCATTGTCGGCAATACCGCCATTCATCACCTGTTCCTGCGACTCCCGGTGGAGCAACTGGGCCTGGTCCCGTATGTGCCGTCCGTCCGTTCCGCCGTGGACATCAAGACCCGGGATATCGGGCTGAAAACAGCGCCGGGCGGCTATGTGCACATGCTGCCGAATGTCGCCGGATACGTGGGCGCGGATCATGTCGCGATGCTGCTTTCGACTGAGACAGACAAGAGAGAAGGCGTCACTCTGGCCATCGATATCGGCACCAATACCGAAATTTGCCTGAACTGCCGGGGCAGGATGAAAAGCGTATCCTGCGCCTCGGGGCCTGCATTCGAAGGCGCGCATATAAAGTATGGAATGCGGGCCGCCAAGGGGGCAATCGAGCGTATTCGCCTGTCGGGCACGAAGCTGGAAATCCAGACGATCGGCGGCGGAGAGCCGGTAGGCATTTGCGGTTCGGGGCTCCTTGACGGGATCGCGCAGATGCTTCGGAACGGCGCGATCGACACTTCGGGGCGGATGCTGGATCACCCGCTTGTTCGGAAGCGCAACGACCGGAGTGAATTCGTTCTCGTAAGCCGTTCAGGGGAAGACGATATCACCATATCCCAGAAAGATGTGAGAGAACTGCAGGCGGCGAAGGCTGCGATCCGCCTTGGAATTCAGGCGCTGATCGAGGATGCCGGCATCGTGGAAACGGATATCGACCGGGTGATTATCGCCGGAGCATTCGGCTCCTACATTGATGTGCAGAGCGCCGTTGCAATCGGCATGCTGCCTCCGCTGCCCGTGGAGCGATATCAGCAAGTGGGCAACGCGGCTGGAACCGGGGCCCGGCTGGCGCTGATCTCGCGGGACAGGCGCCGTCTCGCATCGGCAATCGCCGCGGGAGACGGGTATATCGAACTGGCCACCCTGCCCGAGTTCAACGAAAAATTCGCCGCCGCCAGTTCCATGGCCTGGTAAGAAAGCTCTAACTTCCGTTTATTCGACTGGAAATTTCTTTAAGGCGGCTGAATTCCGCCTCGACCGGGACATGGTCCGCAATGCCTATGATCGTCCGGCTGTCAGTCTCCGCAAATGCTTTGGCCGCCTCGACGGATTCGGTCAGGATGGACAGATCGTGCTGCGGCATTACAAATAGAATTTCTCTGAAATCCATCACGGCTCTCCTTGAAATAATGTGAAGCTTATTTCCCGCGCTTGATTGCGGTCGGATCCAGGCCAAAGTGCTCATTTAGGAGCGCGTGGAACTCATGATCGTTTGCGACGGGCGTTTCCACGACCTCATTCCCTCTCACCACTTTTAAATGATCGTCCGTGAGCGTAATCCTCCCCTCCCTTGTGGGCATGGTACACATGCGCATCGTCAGGAAAAAAGATCCCGGGTATGTGGACGTGAAATGGTTCGACATAAGAAAATCTTCGGGGAAGCATGCCTCGAGCGTGAAGGCATATAGAGAATTATATCGGTCCTCTCGCTTTTTCTCGAGCTGGTAGCCGAATGCCGGATGTTTGGTCAGGCGATATGCATGCGCGAATTGCTTTTGCTCCGTATTCTCCTCAAATAACAACGGAGCGATGATGCCATCGTTGCCGAATCCCACGTCGGTCAGCCACCTGTTGCCTCCTGTTTCCACCAGCATCGCCTGATGCGTTTTGGTCGTGTATTTATTGCGGTCAACGGTTACCCTTGCCAGAAGATTCGTGACTTTGAATCCCATCTCCTGGAGGACAAGGGAAAAGATGCCGTTCATTTCAAAGCAATATCCTCCCCGCCTCTCTCTAACGATCTTGTTATAGAGGGACGCGCCGTCCAGTAAAATCGGCCTCCTGTAAAACACATCCAGGTTTTCAAAGGGAATGTTCAGGGTATGGGCAATGTGAATATCCCTGAGAACCCGTTCGTCGGCATTCGTGCTGCCCGTGTAATTGATTCTCTCGAAATATCCATCCAGATTGAAACCGTCGCTCTTCATCAAATAACTCCTTGTGCCATTCAAAACCATCCAATGATACCAAAGGCTCCATTCCACTTTTTATTTGTTTCAGAAAATTATGTCCTTTTCATTCAATTTTGCTTACAGTTAGCAGGCTTATGAATAAGCGCGGTTTCCGGGTGCAGGCGGCGACCGCCGAGGATGTCGGTTCATCCGCGGACAGCATCAATGGACGTGCCGCAAGCTTTAAAGGAGAACAAATATGCTCACAAAAAGGCAAAACATGGTGGAAACCATCAAGGGCGGGAAACCCGATCGCTTTGTCAAAGGCTATGAGGCGCTGGCGCTGGTGATGACTCCGTTTTCCATCAGCAGCGGGCGTCCCGCGCAGGGCGGTCCCACCCTTGTAAACAAATGGGGCGTTACCATCAGCTTCCCATCCAATGCACCCGGGCCGTTCCCGGTTCACGACGCGGAGCATGTGGTCATCAAGGACATCGAACACTGGCGCGACTACGTCAAAGTCCCCGATCCCGTAATGCCGGCGAAGGCATGGGAAGAGACCATCAAACAGGTTGAAGCCATTGACCGCAACGAATATTTCGTCGCGCCGTTCGTTACCCCGGGAGTTTTCGAGCAGAGCCATTATCTCCTGGAAATTACCAACTGCCTGACGTCTTTTTACACAAACCCGGAGGAGTTGCACGAGATCTACGAGATGATCACCGAGTTTGAGCTCAGGTATGCCGAAGATATCTGCAAGCATATAAAACCCGACGCGCTGTTCCACCACGACGACTGGGGCAGCCAGAAATCGTCCTTTATTTCTCCCGCGATGTTCGAAGAGTTCATCCTGCCCGCGTACAAGCAGATCTACGGCTACTACAAGTCCCACGGCGTCCAGTGCATCGTCCACCACTCCGACTCCTACGGCGAGAACCTTGTGCCGTTCATGGTCGAAATGGGCATGGATGTCTGGCAGGGCGCCATGTCTACCAACAATATTCCAAAGATAATCAGGGAGTACGGCGGAAAACTGACGATCATGGGCGGAATCGACAACGGGAAAGTTGACCGTGGGGACTGGACGCGCGAGGCTATCCATGAAGAGACCTTCCGGGCCTGCCGCGAATACGGCACGAAATACTATATCCCCTGCACCACGATGGGTGATCCTGCCAGCATCTATCCCGGCGTCTACGACGCCGTGATGGAGGAGATCGACAAAGCCTCCAGGGAGATGTTCAAATAGCGCCGCAGGAAGAGTTCTCCTGAATGCTTCCGGAAGATACTGCGTCAAGGCATTCGGTATTTAACCCGGATTATTCATGAATAATCCGGGTTAAGGATCTTTCACCTGCTATACTGAATCCTCGATTGTCGATAGAGCTCCTCGCGGAAGGCAGGGGTCAGCATCATCAGGGCGCCAAAATTAAAAAATGAAGGTTTTTGAGGGTTGCAGAATGCAGCGGCATATTTCCTCGCTTCTTCACGCTGCTGCTCTTCTGTCGAGGTTGCCGGATCAAACGGATCCGGCATTACTCCTACGAGCAGTTTGTCTCCGTACAAATCATAGATTTTATGCGTATCATTCATGGGCTGGGGACACCATGTGTCCCAGCCCGCCGCTATAATGTTCGGTACCTGTTTCATAAGCTGGCCGCAGCTGTGCAACTCGCAGTATTTGCCCTTAGAATGCAGAAAATCAGTGGTTCTTTTCATGTAAGGCACTATCATTTCACTCACTACAGACGGAGCGAAAAATGTCTCCTGCTGCGAGCCCCAGTCGTCGTGGATGCAGAAGCCGTCGATTCGCGGGAAATAGGTGCAGAATTTATCGAATATTTTTATATATACGTCGGTTGCTTTATCAAAGAAGGCCTTGATGGCGTCCCGCTGATCTTCGTCAATCATGGCCACAACCGCGTTTTCAAATTCCATGAAAGTGATCAGCCGTTCATACCAGCCTGTCAGAAACCAGCATACGTTGAATTTTTTGTCATCGAGATAGGATGCGTTCTCTTTGGCGCATCCCTCCCAATCCCAGGACTCAATGTCGGGCCAGACAATCTTGTCCGGCCATTCGTTGAAATCTTCCAAAAACGGCTTGCCGGGGCGGATCATGGATCCGCCCGCCACCGGAACATATTCCCATATCATGCCGAACATGTCCGGTCCGCCGCCCCTGTTCGGATCAAATGGAGTGGCTTCAAAAACGAATGAGCGCGCAACATTATCGGGGACGATTCTCGGGCTGAACAACCGGCTTTCAATCATGCCCGCAATCTGCCAGACCGGTTCTTTTCTCAGCAGGCCCTTAAAAGCATCCGCATCGGAAACAGGCTGGTTATAGGTCTTCAGCGCAGGCATGAAGGGGGATGCGGGGATCTCTTTGATAACTTCCATCTCTTTGGGATCGAATTTTGGCACGGCCATTGCTTTATTCCCCTTTAAAAATTGCCGATGATGGTACTCTGACGGCAGTTGTTTTTTTCAAGGTGCGCAGAATACCATAGGAATGGCCGTAAAACAGCAAAGTTGGCCGAAATTGCCCTGCAAGTCCCGGTTTGGCAATCGCGCACCGGCTGCCCGGCGGGACAGGCGTCGGTCTTTTAGGGCGTTTGACTTCGAGTCGGAGTATTTGCAGGTTTCCTTTTCTATTGTATCTTTTCCAACAGGGCGCCCTGCAGGTTTCGGGAACGCTCGACAATGCTATGCAGACGATGGAGATATTGACAAAAAAGGCGCTTGAAGCCGGTTTTGACAAGGCAGGCACACTGGATTGTTCCACGATTATACTGCGCCCCGAAGTTCGCGCAGCGTGCGAGCAAAACAAGTGCGGGCACTACGGTACAAGCTGGTCCTGCCCCCCCGGGTGCGGATCTCTGGACGAGTGCGCCGCTCGTATTCGCCTGTATTCGAAGGGGATTATTGTTCAGACAGTCGGGAAATTGGAGGATGAATTTGACGGCGAAGGAATGATGGAATCAGCGCATCGGCATGAGCAAAGCATTTGCCGTTTCACAAGGGAATTGCGGAAGGACTATCCCGGCATGCTTGCCATGGGAACCGAAAGCTGCGCGAACTGCGATCGTTGTTCCTACCCGGATGCTCCATGCCGGGATCCGCATGGGGCAAGCTCGCCGATGGAGGCGTTCGGAATGATGGTAAGCGATGTCTGCCGGGCAAACGGCATGGAATATTACCATGGCAAGGGTACCATTACTTTTACTGGATGCTTTCTGCTGGAACGGTCTGCGGAGACAATCTATCGATGAGCAGGCAATCCGCATTCCGGGAAGCGACTAATCTGGTTACAGTGCTAGCTTCTTTGTGAACAACCGAAATCAATTACATATAATCAAATTTCATCCAGGCAGGTTACGCCTTTGAGGCAAATCCTGGAATCCGGCGATGGTTGACATTCGGTTTTGCATTCAATAGAATCCCGGACTTCCGAAAGGTTTACCCCCATTCCGCCAATTATCGGATAGCTTGCTTTGAAGGGAGCGGTGATGCTTTGGCTAATACGAGAAATATGAAAGCACGAAAGAGAGAAGATAGGGAATACGATTTATGGATTCTCCTTAGTCGCGTGTACCACATGATAGCCAAGCTCCGGAACATGGAAATGAATAAGCAGGGCATTTTGCCCGTTCAAGCCTATATGCTTTTCATTATTCATTCCATGGGCAATACAACCACCCCGGCCGAGTTGGCCCGCTTCGTCTACCAACAGAGAAACTCCGTTTCCGATATTCTCAAGCGGATGGAAAAGCAAGGCTTGATCACCAAGGAAAAAGCATCGAAAGGGAATGGAAGAATTCTTATCAAGATGACCGAAAAGGGCAAAAAGCTCCTTCAATTATCCAGGCAGAGAGAGCACCTTCACAACGTGATGTCTGTTTTAAACGAGACAAAAAGAGAACAACTCGAATCACTGCTGGAATCGCTGAGGGATAGGGCCATCGAGGAGCTATCCGCATATCAGAAGACCGTGCTTCCCCCCTCCCAATTATCCAAATATTATCAGGAATAGAATGCGACAAGCGGCAATGGCTGATCCAGTATTTATGGAGTAAGTATCCTCCGGCAGAGCCGGAGGCTTTACGGCTGCTAGCCCCTCAAAGGGGCTTGATCGCAGCCGATCCATACGCAATCAACAACCCAACAGTTTTTTGAACTGTAGAATATCGAATATCGAAATGTCTGAAGTTCTGCATTCGATATCCTGCATTCAGAGAGCCATTCTTTCCGTTGCCATCAGGGCATAGGGGAAAGGCACGCCCCAGCATTTGTCAAACTTATACAGCCTCACCGGCAGAGCCGGTGGATCTCCCCGTGGATTAGGGCCTGGCCTTCGAATCTATAGAGTAAAGCTGAACCAGCTTTGCAGCTTTGCGCGGGTCGCTTTCCAAAAAGACTTTGACCTTTGTTATCTTGATGTCTTTGTCGGCGTCTATTTTGAGGCCATAGAGAACGTTCATTTTCAGTTCCAGAAGCACTTCACCGCTTGCTCTCTCAATAGCCTGCGTCTTGAGCAACGCGCCCACCTCCTTCTGCCTCTCATCAACAATGAGGTGCTCAACCACCAGTTTGTCCTGAATGGAGGGATGAGCAAGGCATCTTTCATACCATTCCGCGCGGCTTGTCACTGCATCGTCGTCAAACGTAAGGTCCGGCGCATAAAATCTGTCCATGACATGCTGAGTCTCAGGAAGCTGGCCATAGTGGCTGTACGCTATGAAATACTCTTCCATGAAATGAACAATGTCGTTGTATAGGGATTCCATGTTTTCACTCCAGCTATTTTGGGGTTGCCGTTGTCGAAGCGACCCTGCCTTCTACTCACGATTATGCAATTTCACCGTTGGGCTATCCCATCCCTCATTTTTTTTCAGCAATCCTCGCCAATTTTCGGGCGGCACTATCGGTTTTGTTACAAAATGGGCCGGGCCATATCCAAAGGTGCTGATATAGCTGATCCCATAGGGCCCCGCACCTCCCGTAACACAGATCCTTATGCTTCCGGGCCCGGCGAGCAACGGTATCAGGGCATCAGAGCCTGACTTGCACAAATCCCTGATGCGTTCGGGCAAGCGGCCAAATGCCGGCAATTCCGATATATACCTGCCATTAAGAAAATCAGAGCTCGGTATCTGAATGGCATCATAGAGAGCTTTTTGCAGATCGGATCTCGAATATCCTTCTCTGCGGACGCAGTCCAGCGTGGCCGCGCAAATGACCACAAGGTTATCCATTCCCCAATTGCCGGCAAGCCTGTCGTGCTTCACTTTTCCTTGTTTGGCGATGTACTCCACTATCCGTTTTACGGTCGGTGGTTCCGGTTGCACGATATCGGGCTGCCACGACATGGCCGGCATAACGCTGATTGTGGCCTGGTCGATGCCATAGCCTTCTGCCACCCGGAGCGGCTCCCAAGCTCCACTCAATGCAGTTTCGTTTTCCGCAATCAGGGATGCGGACTTGAACGGGCTGCCCAGCGTTTTCATATCATTCTTGCCCGGCCAGGTATGTCCCAGATTGGTCATTATCAGTCTTACCGCGCGGGCAATCGTGGTATTCGCTCTCCATCCCGGGCCCAGAGTGCCGAAGCTGCAGTTGATGTTCAGATCCCGGATCACTGCCGGGCCGCTGACGATCAACAGCGGCGCCATGTTGCATGAAGTGCATTGAACCTCCCTGAGGTTGAATGCAGGATCGGTGATGGCCTCAATCGCCGCTATAACAACGGGCATGTAATGGGGAAGGCACCCTGCCATGGCAGCATTGATCGCAATATCTTCCACCGTGGCCTTTATGCCTCCGGGTTCAACGATCCCGACCACATGGTCGGAAGGGAAGTCAACGCCCTCGAGCATTTTGCTCACCGCGCCCGGCGTGGGCGGCAACAACGGCAGGCCGTCACTCCAACCGTGCTGGAGAAAATATTTCTCCATGCCTTCTCGCGCTGTTTCGTAATCGCCGCCGCTGAAGGTCAATGTTTTTTCGGCCGTTTCGGTATCCTCCCCGGGCTGCGGCTTCCATTGTGTCAGGGCCCTGATGACCTCATCCGCAGCCTTTTCCCCCAGTTCCAATTGCTCGATTTCTTCGTTTAGAGGCAGGGAGTCCACCGGGACCACAGCCAGGGAAATATCCGAGAGCCCCTCGCGCCTGGCAATGAATCTGGCGTTAGCCTCAAACGGCCTCGTCACCATAAAAGCGACAGGTTTGCCCAGTTTCTCCAGGTCAACCGCCTCACGTGCAGTCCTCGCAGAGCTGGTTCCCGTAAAACCAAGCAGGACGATAATGCCGTCGCTGTACTCGACGATTTCTTTTGATCTTGCATCCCTGAGTTCCGGTAGGACAAATGCGGGCCACTCGCGAAAATCGATTTGGCCGACCCGTCTTTTCAATGCGCTTTCAAGCTGCGGGAGCAATACCTCTGCCAAACCCGCCCCGGTCCCGAACTTCATTACACCGATTTTCTTTCCGTGCAGACTTTGCAGGCGAGGTGAAGGAGGGGTCATGTGGACAGTTTCAAATTCGCCTCTCGGATTGTATACCGTCAGTTCCACTTTGTTGTTTGACATAAAATGCACCCGTGCTCATTTGGTTCGCAGGATGGATAAAAGCGCCGTGAATGGCTTGCACCATCCCGCCATAGTTGCCCTATGAAGTCATCTGGCCGAATGCGCCCGCGATAAGAAACCCATCAAATTCGGCTTCTGATATCCCCAAAATCTCAAGGCAAATGTATTCATTGTGTTCGCCTAAAGTGGGCGCTTCCCTGTAAAGCCTTGCGGGAGTAGTTGATAGCCTGGACGGCTGTCCCAGGTAGGAGAAGCTTCCCAGCTCTTTGTGATCGCCTCTCCAGAAACATTCCCTTTCTTTCAACTGCACATCGCTGCAGATATCTCTCGCGTCCTGTACGACTCCCGCGGCAACGCCCTCGTGTTGCAGCAGAGCCATGACGTGTTCCGGCTTGTACTGCGATGTCCATTGCTCCACAAGATGGTTCAGCCTTGCCTCGTTCTTCTTTCTTTCCGGGAGTGTCGAGAATTCAGCGTCTTTTGTCCATTCCGGGTTTCCCATGGCTTTGCACATGGACTGCCATTCGGCGTCCGTGAAGACAGTGATTGCGCACCAGCGATCCTCCCCTTTGCAGCGAAAGACTCCGTGCGGGGCGGCATAGTCACAGGAGTTGCCGTTGGCGCTTGCTTCCATGCCGCTCGTTGAGTAATCGAGCAGAAGCGGGGCGATGAGCTGCAAGCCGGATTCGAACTGGGATACGTCAATCAGCTGACCCTTGCCCGTTTTGTTCCTGTGGTCGAGGGCACTCACCAGGGCGCTGGCCGCAAAATGAGGGACGCAGTAATCCGTATAGGCCACCATCGGGGATATCGGTTCTTCGTCCGGAAAGCCGACGAGATTGACGATTCCTCCCAGCCCATTGATGTGGTTTCCCAGGCCGGGCTGGTTTGCCGAAGGACCTGTCAGGCCCTGGTTGGAACTTCGAATCATGATGATATCCGGGTTGATCCTGCTCAATTCATCGTAGCCCAGGCGCCAGCTTTCCAGCACGCCGGGCCTGTGGCTGTCAGCCACAACGTCAGCCCATGCCACCAGCTTTTTGGCGATTTCTTTGGCGACCGCATTTTTTAGATCGAGGCTGATGCTGTATTTATTTGCGGCAAAATAGCTGAAAAATCCGGCCCCGTTAATGTTCGTTACGCCGTCCTTAAAGGGAGCGGAAGTCCGCAGCAAGTCCGGCCTTTCCATGCATTCGATGCAGATTACGGTTGCACCGTAATCGGCCAAATATTTGAGGGTCAGCGGACCGGCGATAGCCCAACCGAAATCGACCACCTTAATTCCGGCAAAGACCTTTTGATCCAAGAGAGTCCCTTTCTTTCACCCAAATAGCTAGACAATTCCGGATTGCTGTAAAAGCGCCAGACCCCTTTTCGATAAACCAAGTTCCTTTTCATAGATTTCCAGGTTGTGTTCCCCGGGCACAGGAGCTTTCTTCAACTTCGTGAGCGGTGTTTCGGATAATTTTGCGAAGGGTCCGGGATAGGTTATCTGTGCCGGAATTTCAGGATATTCAACTTTTGCCCAGAAGTCCCGGGCATCCAACTGTGCGTTTTCTAAAATGTCTCGAGCTGTGGACACGGGGCAGAGCATTATCTTCCTTTTTAATGCCTGGTTATACAATTCAGCCTTTGTGTATTTCAAAAAAAGCTCTGCGATCGGCGCCTCCATCTGCTCCTGCATTTCCTGTGTCTGACAGGACATGTCGAAGACGGTCCAATCGAAAGTTGCCATAAGCTCAGAGGCTAAGCCCTCTTCCTGCAGCCACGCCGCGATGGCGCGGTTGGTCTTGAGACCGAAATCGCCGCCCAAAATATAAAAAATGACGTATCCATCCTTGCACCGCCACAACAGCTTCTGCTTTGTGTCCGTCCATCGGCCCGAGAGATAGGATCCTGCGCGCTTGAGTATTTTATTATTCAGCTCCCATAGAGGAACAGCATTGGAGAGCTCCCACAGAACACACTCCTGCGCCGACACATCGACATGTTGCCCCTGGCCGGTTTTTTCACGATAGAAATAGGCAATAAGGCTCCCGGCGGCCGCATGGGCACTGGCTAACAGAAATGACTGCGGAAAACTAATTCTCACGGGAGGTGCATCCGGTTTTCCTGTTATGTACAGCAGTCCACTCATAGCCATGACCACGAGATCGGATGCCTTGAAATTCCTGTAGGGCCCCGTTTGTCCAAACGGGCTGATGGAGGTATAGATCATGCCGGGATTGAGTTCGCTGAGTTTGGAGTATCCCAGCCCCAATTCATCCATGTATCCCGGCGGGAACGATTCGATCAGAAAATCGGCATTGTTGACCAGGGCTTTGAGAATCTGCCGCCCATCTGCCGAATCGAGTTTCAGTGTTATGCCTCGTTTGTTTGCATTGTAGGCCAACCATACAAGGCTTTTCTCCGGATCCGGAGTTTGGCGATAAAAGGGACCGATCCTCCTGTCCGGATCGCCTCCAGGCTTTTCTATTTTTATGACATCTGCTCCCAGGTCAGCCAAAATCCTGCCGCACAGGTACCCATTATTGTTCGTTAAATCCAGCACTCGCGGCGATCGAGCCAGACATTTCTTCTCTTCCATCCGATTAATTTCCTATAGTGCGTAATCGCTTATCCAGAGGGGAGATATTATTCTGTCTGGACGGCAGGGCCACAATCGCGTAGCCGGGCATGACGTTTTCATGCCTTTGATTCATTGCAGACCGTTCGATACGAACGCAGTAATCCCCCTCGGCATCCACGAATTTTTCCGTAACCTTGCCCTTGATCCAAACGACGTCCGATAAATATACGAACTTATTGTATTCTGTATAGCTTCTCTTCAGCCAGCCGTCGTCTCCAATCCAATTGGTGATCAGTTGAACACCCCAGCAATGCCTTTGAACTCCGACATCATAGGAGTGCGGAAGCCCCATTGCATTGGCCGCGGCCCGGTTATAGTGAACGGCAAAAATGGGTTCTAGCGCTGCGGTGTTGGGATCCCGGAAAGCCCATGCCGGATGTTTCTGATAGGATCGCAAGGCCACGCCGTGGGCCTGCAATCTCGGGATTGGGACCCCTCCGCCGATAACGTAGGCAATTTCATCGGTGACTCCGATCGGCCCTTTCACAACCGGTTTAAGATCTTCGCCAATATCGACGTCTTCCCAATACCGCGGATTGGAGCCTCTGATTTCCTCGGATAGAATTTCCCTTTCAATCTGCTGCAATTGCTCGTCGGTCCAGGGATGTGGCAACTCGATATGAGCATGCTTTTTCTTCTCGCGGGCCTTGGCCCGGGCGAAATGAACCACCCACCAGCGATACCTGGCGATCAAATCTCCGTTCTGGTTCCAATATTGATTTTGAAAATGATCTATTACGGTTTCGTCGGCGTAGCTGCTTTCCTTCGGCCCCTCGAAGCTCTTGAATACGCACTCTGCCGATATTTTGTCCCCCATATAGATCGGCTTCGTGAATTCCACATCGCAGCCCGCATGAAAACCTCCCAATCCTCTCCAGCCAAATATCACGTGCGCAAAGCAAGCCCAGACGAATGAAGGAGGAGCAACAATGCAACCATACCGGCTTTTCTGGGCGTATTCCGCATCGCTCCACAGAGGATTGACGTCTCCTACGCCCTCGGTGAATTTGAGAATCGCCATTCTGGATGCATACTCATTGTGCGTGCTTTCGTCTATTCGCAACGAGAGGCCCAGTTTGGCGCGCATCCCCTCTATCATTTCTTTAGTGATTGTCGTATCCGGCATCACCACTTTTTTTTCGGTCATCAGCCACCTCTTCGGCACGATAGGATCGTTCCGGCTTTATGCTCTTGGTCTATACCTTGCCGATTCCAATGCCAAAATGTTTTCTCAGCTCATTCAGATAATCCGGGTCAATGCACCCCGCCTGTTGTCTTTCCAGCAAATCTGTCCGTGTGGTTCTTCCGGGCGGGAACTCGGGCGTCCCTGAAATGACCCTCTCCTGCTCGAGGCGGGCAAGGTCCTGCTTCGACATGCCCAACAATGAACAAAGGACGTATTCGTTGTCCTCTCCAAAATGAGGAGCCCGCTTCAGTGCAGATTTCTTGAATCCCCGGAACTTTGCCGGTATCTGGCTGGGTATCGGTCTTTTGCCGATGCCTTCTCCGTGGTCGATACACTGAAAGAAGCCTCGCTTCATGAGGTGAGGATCCAGGTTGATTTCTTTCATGTTGAACGCCGGCCCGGCCGGAATCCTCAATCTCTGCAGCGTATCCATTACCTCGAATTTATTCCGCCGCATTGTCCATTGTTCAATCAGACAATCCAATTCAGTTTGCCGGGCAAGCCGGCCCTGTCTGGTAGCGAATGCCGGATCGCTTAATGTCTCCGGTTTGCGAATCTCCCGAACGAAGCGCTTCCATTGGTTGTCGGTCTCTATGGCAATCGCCACCCACTCGTCATCTCCCTTGCAGCGGTAACAGCCATGCGGGGCGCATCCCGGATGCTGGTTGCCTATGCGTTTCCGGTCGCGCCTATTCAGGATGGAATCGAGAACTATGTCGCCCATGTGACAAGTGGTGGCTTCTCTTCCGGATACATCCACGTACTGTCCCTTGCCGGTTATCTTCTGATGGAACAGTGCGGTCATCAGCGCCATGGCGGCATTTGCGCCCGTAACCCAATCTCCATAGGCGAAACCGGACAGGAGCGGGGACTCATCAGGATTGCCGGTGTTGTGCGTCAAGCCGCTCATCCCTTCCATGCCCGGCACATACATGTAGTAGTCTTTGAGCGGGCCGTCGTGTCCCAGGCCGCTCACCGAAACCATGATGATTCGAGGATTGATCTTCTTTATGCGGTCGTAATCCAATCCCCAATTGGTCATGACCCTGGGTGAATAATTTTCAATGACAGCGTCACTCACGGTTAGCAGTTTCCTGAAGATATCGCGTCCTTCTTCGGCAGCCATGTTTAAAGAAATGGCCCGCTTGCCTGCATTGAGGGAGTGAAATAGGCAGCCGCGATTCCAGGGGTCGGCGCCCGGGATGTTTTCGGGATAGACATTGGCTCGCGTAAATACGTCGGGGCGTTGCCATGATTCTATCTTGATAACTTCGGCCCCCAGTTCTGCCAGAATTTTGGTGGCAACGGGGCCCGCAAAGACCATGGTCAGATCGATTATCCTGATGCCCTCTAGAATCCTGTATGCCATTATCGTCCCGATCGTTTATATGATCCCGGCACCCTTCAATTTACTGATCTCTCTTTGTTTGTACCCCAATCCCCGATAATACTCGCGGTTATGCTCTCCCAACAGCGGAGCCCTTCCGGGAAGCCACGGCGTTTTGCACAGTTTGGCCGGCGAGCCGGGAATTGTAAGTTTTCCCAGCTGCGGATGATGGATTGTTTCGAAGAAATTCCTGGCCTTCAATTGCTGGTCTTCGAGGAGTTCTGCGGCGCTTAGGACCGGAGTGAAAGCCAGCCGCAGTTCCTGGGCTTCCGCTGTGATGTCCCATTTGTTTCGGCTCATCAGCCAAGGAATTATCAGAGCATCAAATCCTTCCGGATCGGCCATGCGCGTTCGCGGGTCGGTAAAAAAGCTGCTATTCTGCAATTCAGGTTCGTTGATCAGAAAAGGAATATTCGGTGCGCCCCCGATACCGGGCGTGAGGCTTATATACCCATCTTTGCAGGGGACGCTGTAACCTATGGGATATCCGTGGATGGCAAACGGATTTGTGCGTCTGCTGAATCCCAGGTATGAATATTCCGCGATGTGTCCCATCAAAGTGCTGGCAACACACTCCATCATGCCCACATCGATGGACGCGCCGCCATTGCTGTTCGTTCGCCCTATCAGAGCCGCCACCGTTGCTATGTAGCTCAAAAGCCCGGTGGAGAATTCCGCCTGAAATCCCCCCAGCGCCGCAGGTCTGGTTTTGGGCCTGGTTCCCGGCCTCATCGGGTAAACCGTCCCGCCCAGGGCCGAAACCGTGAGATTATTGGCGCAGAAGCGACGGTACGGCCCGGTTTTGCCAAAAGCTGAAATCGAGGTTACGATCATCCGGGGATTGATCTTCTGCAGCATCTTCTTCGACAAACCCAGCTTTTGGAGACCTCCGGGGGCGTAGCTTTCCACCAAAACGTCCGTTGTTTTCAAAATCCGTTTCAGGATTTGAATCCCTTCTTTTCTTTTGACGTTTAATGTAATGCTCTTCTTGTTGGTGTTCAGATAGAAGAAGGTGCCGCTTTTCTCGAGGTCATACTCATCGTTTGGAAATGGCCCCATTCCCCGGGTGATGTCTCCCTTATCCGGTCTTTCGACTTTGATTACCTCGGCGCCAAAAGCACCGAACAGTTTTGTGCAATAGGGACCAGCTACCCCCTGAGTCAGGTCTAATATTTTCACCCCACTGAATACCCGTTCACTCATAAAGTCACGCGAGTCTGCCAACGTTCGGTGTGCGCGTACCCAAATACGTACACGTACATGAGGAATCGAAATAGGTTTCCTGTGCTTTGCTTGATCTCATGTTGTTCATGGCTGATATTTGACGACGCTATTCTGCCGGCAGCATCTGTCTCCAGTTTGCCGGCAATTGAATCCTTTTGCTTACGGGGGGCCCTTGCTCGTGGTTTTGAACATAGCCTCTGCTGCGATTTCGGCCGGAGTCTCCGCTAACCACGATTCCGATCCATTCGGGTTTCAGAAAAACCGGCACCATTCTTTCCGGATCGTCCGACTCGCAATACAGGGGCGAAATCAAATTCTCGTCCACCATTCGGCGCAGGCTGAAGCCGGTAAATCCGCCCTGCCAGGCGAGTCTTTCCATTGAAGCCACGGAAACCTTGGAGTGATCGTACAAATACTGTTGCACGTCCCTTTTCTTCAATCCGTCTTTCGCCAGGACGCGCGCAATGCTTGGACTGAGTACCAGTAGCGGAAAAAATTTTCCCCAATTGACCCCCATATGAGTCCAGGTCGACATGGCTCCGCCAAATACTTCCACGAATGTGTCCAGATGATCCTTGGCCTTGTCGCCGCCACTGGCAATCGGCGCTGTTGCGTATACCACGCTCTGGACGGTGACGATGCTGTCTTCGGGCTTAAAGCCGCGAGAAACGCTGAACGATTCCCATCCGAATTCGGTCAAGGCGTCTTCATTCTCGGCCAGAGCCACTTTGAATGTTTCACCGATCGTCGCCTTATCCGTGGTTCCGGGCGGTATCCGCAGACCCGCCACATTTCTCATGTACAGCCTCAGAAAACGGCCGATGCTGGTATTCGCCTGCCTGCCCACCCGCATTACACCGGTCTCGCAGTTGACATGCAGGTCTTTAATTATGGGCCCATTCAGAATAACGAGCGGCTCCCAGCCGGGAGTGCTCCCGGCATCTTCGATCCGGAATTCAGGTTCGGAAACAGCCTCTATCACAGCCAGCAGAACCGGCATATATTCCGGCCTGCATCCCGCCATGACTCCATTAACCGCGATGTTCCAAACCGTAGCCGCCCGGCTTTCGGGGAGCAAAACACCGATTACTTCGTCCCTGGACCGGTCCGTGAATTGAAGAAACTTTTCGACCCTGTCGATTGTCGGGGGAATCACCGGAAGACCGTCGGTCCATTGTCTCCGCAGAAAAAACTCCTGAACCTCATCCAGTGTTCCGCGGAATACGACCTGGTGCGCTTCCGGTTCTTTGGGCCTGGCGGCCTGCAATACCTCTTTCGTGAATACCCGGATGATATTGTCGACGAGGGTTCCGGTGACCTTTCTGGACAGTTCTTCCTCGCTGTCGACGGATACGACGCCGGGATACTCGGCCACCGGCAGGTTCTGGACTCCCAGGCTTTGACCTACTGTCTGGACCTGTTTTAGGAAGCCGGTGGTGATGATCGATGCTGATGGGATGCCGGCCTTTTCGGCAACTACGCTTGCCCGCGCAACTGCGGGCGAACAACTGCCTCAACCTCCGACTCCGGATATGACCGCATCACAACCGTATTCGCGGAGCTTTTCCGGCAGGGTGGCGATGATCTCCGCCTCCTGCGGGCCGTGAGTATTGCCAAAGGTGGTGTATTCAACGAACTTAATGCCGGGATAGCGCATGGACAGAGAGGCCCTGATGAGAGGGAAAATTTCTTCTGCCCTGAAGCCATAGTCCGACAACTCGCCGATAGTCTTGCCGGACAGGTCCGAAAAACGAGGCGCCAGGGTGACCTTTTCCGACATTATTTTCCCGAGTGGCCATACAACTTCGTATCCAGTCTCAAGCATCACGAGTCTCCCTCAGAGTCTTGGAGGCAGATATACGCTCTGAAAAGAGAATTACGAATATTGAATATCGAAGCCACAGAAACCGGCCTGAATAGGCGGGCATTGCCAGATTGTTCGGATGTTCGAACACTTCGTAATTCGATATTCATTGTTCGATATTCGATATTTGTATTTATTTCCTTGCCCCATCCTGGAGAATTCCTTCATTGACAGGCCATTATTATCTTACCGTCGGGCTTTCCCATCCTCCATATTTGGAGAGGAGAGTCTGCCAGTTCTGTGGAACATGTATCGGTTTAGTTACAAAATGCGATGGTCCATATCCCCAGGTGCCCATGTAGGCAATCATGTCTGGGCCCGGCCCTCCGGAAACACAGATCTTGAGACTTTCCGGGCTGAGGAGCAGTGGGACCGGGGCTGCCGGATCTTTCTGGTGTCTTTCTAGAACCCATGTAGGCAGCCTGCTGAACCCTACCGCCTCTCTTCCATCGAACACCTCTGTTCCGGGCAGCTGAATTCTTTCGTACAGTTTTTCCTGGAGTTGCTTCCTGGAAATACCTTCGCGACGGATTGCGTCAAAAGCGGTCGGCGAAATAAGCACCAGGTTGTTGTAGATGCAGTTCAGAGCGTAGCGGTCATATTTCGCTTTTGCCTGGAGGCTTATATGGGAAACGATTCTCTCGACGGAAGGAGGAGTCGGCAATACCAGGTCCGGTTGCCAGGACATGGCCGGCATCACGCTGATGGTCGGCTGATCACCGGAAAAACCTTCGGCGACCCGCAATGGTTCCCACGCGCCCGAATAGGCCGCTTCATTCTCTCCGATCAGGGAGTAGTATCTGAAAGGGCTTCCGAAGGCCTTCATGTCGTTGATGCCGGGCCAGGTTTGACCCAGGTTCATCATTATCAGCTTGAGCGCTCGCCCGATTGTGGCATTCGCCTTCCATCCCGGACCCACTGCGCAAAAACTATCATTTATATTGAGTTGATCGATCAGCTTCTTCCCGCTGACAACAAGGAAAGGAGCCACCTGGCCTGAAGTGCACTGCACGCCAATGAGGTCAAACAGGGGGTCGACTATGGCTTCCACTGCCGCCAGGATGACGGGCATATGCTGCGGCAGGCACCCGGCCATAGCCGCATTGACTGCGATCTTCTCTATGGTCGCGTTCACTCCGCTGGGAGGGAACCGGGCTATGACGTGATCGCGCGGCGTCGATGCTCCCTCGAGCATTCTTGCCACTGCTTCTTCCGTGGGCGGTACCAGCGGCAAACCATCGCTCCAGCCATGATTCAGGAAGAAGCGCTCCATTTCTTCCTGGGCCATGAACATGTCTTTGCCGCTGAAGGTTAGGCTGTTTTCCTTTATTGACGGTATTTCAGGAGGCTGCGGAGACCACGAGGTCAAAGCTCTGGCAACTTCGTCTGCGACTTTTTCTGCTATCCCCAGGCTTTCAATCTCCTCCGCGGGAGGCACGTAATCCAGAATCAAAGGAGCTATCGCCAAATCCGCCAATCCTTCACTCCTGGCGAGAAACCGGGCGTTGGATTTAAAGCAGCTTGTGACTATGAATGCCACCGGCTTCCCGAATTTCTCTATCCTAATAGCATCCGGGGCAGTCCTAGTTGTGCTGCCGCCCGACATGCCCATCGCGACGATCACGGCATCGCTATTGTTGGCAACCTCTCTAAGGTTTGCCGCCCTGGCATCCGCAGCTGCAAGCACCGACATTTCCCACGTGCGGAATTCGGCGTTGGGCATTCGGTTTTTCAGCGCCATGTCCAGGTAAGGATAAAATATCTGTCCCACCGGGACGCGGTTTCTGAGGATGCCGATCTTCTTCCCATTCAGGTCCTTCAGGCGAGGCGCATTGGGTATTGGAGCAACCTCCGAACTCCCCGTGGGATTCAAAACTCTCAGATGAATTTGGCTGCTAGTCACTGCGATTCCCCTGCATGTAATGCTTCTATGTTATCCAACGACAGAGAATTTCGAGTATTGAATAACGAATGTCGAACCGCAAAAGTGAACCTCGATATTCGTTATTCGATATTCGAGATTTTCTTTTCATGATTATTTCGGCCGGATCCCTTTCGAATAATTCACCCTGCCTACATAGAATTCCTCTTCAGGCTCGCGCGGCGTTACACCCGCCCTTTTCAGGCCTCCCCGCATGGCATCCTTGAAGTGCTGGAACAGGAATGACGTCGGTTTCCTGAACATGCCGCCGTTCCCGCCGGTCAACCACTGCATGTATTTCATCCCCAGCATTCCGCACTGGAACGCGGCATCCCGGGCGCCCATGATTATCGGAGCAAGCTCCCAGTAGAGTTCCATCCCTTTGGAGAACTCTCCTTTAGCGAACAGATTGAACATGCGGACTATTCTTGGATTCTCCGCCGTCTGGTCGAAGATTACGTAGTCGGCCGGACCCGCCCATTGCTGTCCGTACCTGGCGACAGTGATCGGCCATTCCGCCATCTCTGCCGCTGCAAGCAGCACCTGATCTCCGACACGGTGGTGAACGTCGACCCACTTTCCAAGACCATCACTGAGATAAGCCTTTACTGCAACTACATTGGGTATTTGACAGATTCTTTCGATGAGCGCCGGATTGAACATGCTTGGATGAAATCTTCCAAAATCGTAAAAAGGTTTCGGCCAGAGATCGACGGCGAGGTTGATGGAATCGCATATCTTTTTGGTGACGCGATAGATGTCCTCTTCCGATTTGGCATAGAAGTTTCCAGGCCAGCCCAGAAGAGTGTGCGTCCCGCCCACGCCCTCGAAATAATTCAGCAATTCTATCGATTGATCGGCATCGTCAAGAGCTCCGAACATGGACACAAGAACTTTGCCCTCGGCTTCTTCAGTGACAATTCTTAAGAATTGCTTGCGTTCCTCATTGCTCAGAGCACTGACTTCAATGGCGCAAAATACGCTGAACACGCCCTTTTCTATGTTGTGCCTGACGTCGTGCCTGATCCCTTCCTCATCCAGTGCTTCGAGGTCCGGGGTGTACGAGGGTTGAATGACTCCATCCAATCCGTGATAGTGCTTTTTTGCCCATGCCTTCGCTTCTGATTTTGTAAATTCCATAAACAGCTCCTTGCGGTGGTGATAACGCGTTTTGACCGTTATCGCATAAACAGAGGAATCTTCTATCTCCCGTCATGCCTCATATTTTTTGAGCCTGTATCCCTTTGCGTAGTTAACGCGGCCCACGTAAAACTCCTCCTCCGGCTCACGCGGAGTGATTCCCAAGGCCCTCATGCCGCCCCTGATGCCATCCTTCTGGTAATCGTACAGACGGCCCGTAGGCTGCCGGACAGTTCCGCCATTTCCACCGGCGCACCAGTGGGCGTATTTATCCGTCAACGCGGTCACGATGCCGGTGTGGAAGTAGGAATCCGCCAGCGACCCCTGGGGGCCCGGCCGGGACATCTCCCAGAAGATGTCCATGGCCTTGTCGATCTCGCCCTTGATCAAATTGTCGAATATCCTCACGATCCGCGGGTTCTCGGGAGTCTGCATACAATAAAAAGGCCCTGCTCCGGCCCACTGCTGCCCGTATTTCGGGATAGTGAAAAACCATCTATCCGGCATCGGATCACTGACCAGGATTCGATCGCCGCAAAGCTGGAAAGCCTGAATGGTGAGAGCAATGGAACTGCCGCCGGTGACTTTCATCGCGACGACGTTGGGGATGTCGGAAATCCGGCGCATCACCTCGGGCGGGAAATAACTTGGATGGAAATGCCATGTGTGGAGCCGGCCGGGATAAAACGTTATTGCCAGGTTGGTGGACTCGCACATGAATTTATACATCTGGAAAATGTCTTCTTCCGACCGGGGGTAATATTGCACCGGATGGGCAAGCGTGGCATGAGTGCCGCCGACCTTTTCGATATGGCGCAGCATCTCGATGTCCTGCTCGACCGTGTCCTGCATGACGCTTGCGGAACTGTGCATTTTGCCCTTGGCTTCGTCGCAAACTATCTGCACGAATTGTTTCCGTTCCTCGAATGTCATGCCGCATGCCTCGGGCGCAGCCATTATCGAAGTAAAGCCATTGGCGTAAATCTGGTTGACATCGAAACGGATGCCATCTTCATCCAGCTTTTCAAGGTCGGGAGTGAAAGAAGGGAAAATCGGCACTTCCAGGCCTTTGATATTCTTCTTTGCCCACAGTTTTGCCTCTGATTTCGTGTATTCCATATTGGCCTCCCCGGCCCGATTGCAGGTTCCCGATTGAATTAGGTCTATTCAATCCGCAACCCGCGGTTATTCAATCACCCTGGTTATAGCGCAATTCCCAAAGGTTGGAATGAAACAGGAATGCTTTCCCGGTCCACCCAACACCATTACGACAAAGTCATCCTTATGGGCGATCGGCATCAATTCACAGTCGGTAAATTCACAATACTTGTCAGGGAATTTTCTCCTGTACTGGAGATTTTCTTCAGAGAGACTCTTTTTTGAGAAGCGAGCATTTTCAAAAAGATATGCCTTGATACGCTCCTTTGAGAATCCATCCTTGGCGATCGCAGCTGCATGTTCAGGGCACAGCATCAGGACGGGCTCGCCGGTGAAGAAAAGCGCATTGTTGCTGCCCGGTTGCGCCATGGTTGCTGCAACGGTCATCAACAGGTCCTTGCCGGCGACACTGTTGTGTTCATTGATATTGTGAGGGCTTTCCGCAGCAAACACAGTGACCGTGCTGTCGCCGGCCTTAAAGCCTCTCTCGACATGGAAAGGCTGCCACGGGCTTTCCTCTTCGTTTTCGGCGACACAGTAGGTGTATTTTCCAGGCTGACCCTGAGTGGACTTGTCGATCTCGCCCGGAATCGCCCCCCCGATGTTTATCAGGATCAAACTTACGGCGCGGCCTATGGTTGCATTGGCCCTGACTCCGGGGCCAAATGCATTGCCTTTGCCGTTCAATCCTATTCTTTGCGCGATGGGGCCGTTGACCACGACCAGGGGGCTGCAAGGATGGGTCGTTGATTGCACGCCCCGGAGCCCGAATTTCTCATCAGACATCGCCTTCAGGGCAGCGATGATCACCGGCATATAATCGGGCAGGCATCCGGCCATCACGGCATTGATGGCAATCTTTTCAAGGGTGGCTGCTCCCATCCTTGGAGGAAGGATAGCCACGACCTCCTGCGGATCTCTATTGCCGAGAGCGGACAGCATACTGCTTACCCGCTCCTCCGTGGGTGCGATGATCGGCAGGCCGTCGCTCCAGCCGAACTTGATGAAGGCTATGTTTATGGCGTCTTCACAATTCTCGACGCGAACCCTTTTCGATACCAGCTTTGGAACGTCATCCACCGGAGATCACCTCCGCAAGAATCAACTGCTTAATCCGAGCAGTTTGGCGGGATTTTTCTTGGCCATCAGGATAATTTCTTCTTCGCTTATTCCGTATTTAATCAATGTGACTATAAACATCCGCATGCCTTCGACAGGCAGCGGGTTCCATATTTGCCCGAGATCCGTCGACATAATGCACTTTTCTGCGCCCACTGCCTTGATTATGTCCACCATCTCGGCGGGATCATGTCTGAACTCGGATGCCTGGAAGGCCAGGAAGGTGCACTCGATGAAAGCGCCGTTCTTTGCCAGCTGAATCAGATCCTGCCTGGTGAAAGCCTGGGAGAAAAACTCGTGATCCAAAGGATGCGTGACCACAAATTTATCGATGCCCATTCTGCGGGCTTCCGCTTCAAGGGCAAACGTCTCCGTCGGCGACATATGCCCGCTGGCCAGGACCATGTCGTGTTCCTTGATGATCGGGAGCATCTGACTGATCTCCGGCACCAGGCGCCCCTTGCTATCCAGGATCGAGAACCCATCTCCTTTGAGGGGAATGCCGAGCCCTCTCATTTTGGAGATGGAGTTGGTGGATGAGAATGTCGGCATCCAGACAACACGCGCCCCTGCCCTGGCGGAATATTCGACCGCATACACGTTCAATCCGCCCATTTCATAGTCCAGGCAGACGCTGCCAAAAGCGGTGAAACCGGGAACCAGCTGGTTCACCATCATCGCTACTGGAGCGGATGGGTAGAAGTGGTTTTTTATTACGAATGCTTTCATTCCGGCTTGCTTCGCCTGCTGGGCGGCTTCCAGAGCATCCACACGGCATTTGAAGACATCAGGGCCGGGATGAAGATGCATATCGATAGATCCTGACAGCAGTTCGTCGTAGTCAATGATCTTAATAGCCATTTGTGTTCTCCCTATCGCGTGCCGACAAGCGCCGCGATTATGGAATCAACAGCATTTTCAGCCTTTTTTCGCACTTCCTCCGGGGCAATGCCTGCAAGGGGATGCGGAATCGCAACCAGGCGCGGAGCCGGGATCCCCCTGGCCAGTGAAACCGCTTTCGCTAACGACAGGAATGCATCGCTGCAGATGACGGCTGTCGGAATTCCTCTTTTTTCCAATTCTGTGGAATCGTGGATACTCCACGACGTGCAGGAACCTCAATCGCAGATCCCGTATACAATGGCGTCGCATTTAGGTGCAAGCTGCTTCATCTCTTCCGGAGTCAGGGGAACGGTCGCGCCGGTCCCTCCCTTTTTAATGTGGACAATCTCTGCAAATTGAAATTGTTGACGGAGTGCCTCTTCCACATTCTCCAAAAAGATGTCGAAGTTGGGCTTGCGGTTGTCCACGAAGCCGATGACCTTGCCGTTCAGGCCATTCAGGCACACTGCCATGGTTTCCTGTTTTACAGTCGTGGCTGCAGTCGGATCCAATACGTCGATGTATTCTTTCACCTAATATTCTCTGAAATGACGGAATTCAAAAAACTCTACAGTTGATCAATCAGCCTTTGAACCGCGATTGCTGCCGTCGCGCCATCCCCCACTGCAGTTACTATCTGTCCCCGGGAATTGCTTCTGATGTCACCCGCCGCGAAAATATTGGGGAGATTTGTTTGCATCATTTCATTCACCAGAATGCGTCTCTGGCTGTCGAGAAATAGTAGATTTCTGATAAAGCCGGTGTTGGGATCGGTACCCACGGCGATCAGTACGCCATCGACATTAAGGATTTCCGTCTTTTGTGTCGCGGTGTCGTGAATCTCAACCGCTTCGACCTTGCCGCTGCCGGATATCTTGACCAGCTCTGCGCCGCATCGAAGCTCGATCTTGCCGTTGGAACTGATCCTTTCCCTGAGAATTGCCGAAGCGGAAATCGTCCCTTCGACCTCGATCAGATGCACCTTGGCTGCGATCTTGGCCAGGTAGAGAGCTTCGGTGACGCCCCTGTCTCCGGCGCCGCATACAACCACTGTTTTATCGTGAAACTGACCTCCGTCACAGAGAGCGCAATCAAATACGCCCTTCCCCAGTAGCTCATTCTCCCCGGGAATATTCAGCTTCCGGGGATGGCAGCCGCTGGCAATGATCAGCACCTTGGCCGTGAAGTATCTTCCGTCGGTCAGCTGCACGCATGTCGATTCAGAATACGATTCGATCCCGGCGACCTCAGCCATTTCCATCTGCAGGCCCGAGTTGACTGCCTGGATCGTCATTTCAGAAGCCAGTTGGGGCCCTGCGACGCCGTCACTGAATCCGGGATAATTCTCGATCCAGTCGGCATTCTTGATGTTGCCGCCGAAACCATCCTTATCAATCAGCAGGGTTCGGTATTTGCCGCGACTCAAATAGAGGCCGGCCGTAAGCCCTGCAGGGCCTCCGCCGATTATGATGGCGTCAAAATCGAGCATCTCCCCTTCCTTTCGCTTGTTCCGCGTGGCGGAGGACTGTCGCAAAAATCTCGTTTTCGATTGATGGAAGTGTATATCAGGCTGGGAGGGGCCGAGTAAGACTTTTTATTCCATCCTTGAGCGATACAAGAAAATATCATCATTACAGGACGAACACCGGACGCTCCGATTTCACGAGGGAAGGAGCCCGTTGACGGATCGCTAACAATTAGCAGATACTGATTTATCTTTTCGAAAATGATGTACGTATACGTACATGGATACGAATTTATTTCTATCATAGCGAAGCTTGTTTTAAAATAAAAAAAAGATAGGCTGATCATCAGGTAAACCAGGGGACGTTTCCGAGGGAAGGGCTGTAAGTCAGAGAATCGGGTGTCTTTGGCAGCGGGGGGAATGACTCCGCGAGAAGCTCCCGAAGACTTCGGCGCTAACGAGAATCAGTCCACCTGCGCTTGATTGAAACAGTCCGGATT
>JAEAME010000610.1_pt1 | contig 34427 bp, 30 predicted proteins | sample 8958731 | NCBI WGS metagenome assembly JAEAME01 (sample SAMN16933194, study PRJNA681113) | bioreactor sludge metagenome | isolation source: anerobic bioreactor sludge (Control) | place: India:Bengaluru | collected 2018-10-24
AGTCTTGCATTTTCAACACCCTATAAAAGGTGGAATTTACTTTTGCATTTAACGAATTTAATAACTATTAGCATGAAGTGTTGTTGAAATATGTCGAAAATTATCTAAAATCGTTTATTGACAAATTGAAGCAAATGGAATAAACTTGTATAAGCAACAAATCAATATTCACATTATCATTTAAACATAAACATAACTATCTGCTTATATATTAATATTCTTAAAAACTTTCGGACAAGCCATTTATTCATTATAAAATAAAAATTGATTAATTATTAAATAAGTTTTTATTAATTTTTATATAAAATTTAAAAACTTATAAACTGTAATCATAATTATTATGCCTTTATTAAAACAGATTAATAACTATAAAAGATATAAATCAACATAAACAATATGTAGATTATATAATAACTTTTTTTACTAATACTTTAATTTGAAAGGGGTAGGGGAAATGCAGGATAAAAAATATTCAGTAGGTACAAGAGATAGTTCTTGGAAGAGTGGTGAGGCACAGACAATAACTTTTATAGTTACACATGATTGCAACTTGAGATGTAAGTATTGCTATATCACTCATAAATCTGATGGGAAACGCATGGATTTTGAAGTTGCTAAAAAGTTTATTGACTATATTCTAACAACCGATGACATCAAATATAATAATGCTGTTATTTTAGAGTTTATTGGTGGTGAACCATTAATAGAGGTTGAGCTAGTTGATAAAATTTGCGATTATTTTAAAATAAGAGCCTTTGAAGAAGGACATCAATGGTCTTGGAATTATAGAATTAGTATCAGTACAAATGGTGTTAATTATTCAGATAAAGCTGTACAGGACTTTATTAAGAAAAATCACTCAAAAATGTCTTTAGGCATTACTATTGATGGTACTAAAGAAAAACATGATTTACAAAGAGTATTTATAGATGGTAGTGGTTCATTTGATGCAATTAATCAAAATATAGATTTGTGGAAGAGTCAGTTTCCTGCATCCACAAAAGTAACCTTTGCATCTGATGACTTAATATATCTGAAAGATAGTATTGTCTATCTGTGGAACAGGGGAGTTACATCTGTAAATTCTAACGTTGTTTTTGAAGATGTTTGGAAAGAAAATGACGAGAAAATTTTCGAGGAACAACTTTATGAATTAGCAGATTTTATTTTAGATAATGGCTTACATAATTCGGGATTAAAATGTTCATTTTTTGATGATAGCATTGGATATCCATATAGTGACGAAGATTTGGACAAGACATATTGTGGTGCTGGGAAAATGATAGCGTTAGGTACTGATGGAAAGATCTATCCTTGTTTAAGATACTGTGGATATTCTCTAAATAAGCATGAAGAATGGACAGTAGGATATATAGAAAATGGTATTGATATGGAAAAAGTTAGACCATTTGTCTTAGCTTCAAATAGAATACAAAGCGATTCAGAATGTTTAAATTGTCCAATAGCATCTGGATGTGCATTTTGTCAGGGATTTAATTATGATGATGCCGATACACCTACAAACTTTCACAGAGCAAAATACATATGTAAGATGCATAAAGCTCGTGTAAGAGCAAATGATTATTATTTTACAAAGCTATATAATCTATATGGAATTGAAAAACAGGGAAATAGTACTAGACGTAGAAATATGTATATATTATTATCTGATGATTATATAAGCTATTGCGATTATAATAACCAAAATATAGATGTTGTAAAACAAATGAATACAAAAGCAATAATTAACAGCTTGAGATACTGTAGAGATAATTTCTTTAATCCTATAATAGTTCATAGTGCAAATAAATTTAATTTTAAAAATGATAATAAATATTTAGCATATAACATAAGCCATGTGCTTCCAGCAAGATTCATAAAAGAAGCTATAGATATAGGTTTAAAAAATATTGTCCCTGTATATAGCTTAGAAACAATAAATTGTGATAATTTCAATATAGACAATATAATATTTAATATAGAGTCTAATAATATTGAGAAATTATCTAATAGCATATTAAGTTTGTTTGAACGTGTAAACAGAATAGACTTAAATATTCAAAGCATTGATAAGAGTTTTAATGAAGAATTATATAAACAAGAACTTGATAAAATTAGTAATTACATAGAAAGAACATATAAAGAAGATGGTACAGTAAAAGAGTTGAGCTTATTAACCGATTTACTATTTGTTGAGAAACACGATAATTGTATGGCAGGTGAAAAAACCTTTATTATCTCACCCGAAGAAAAGATATATTCATGTTGTGCAGTATATTCAAATAAAAGAGAAAATAGCATTGGGAATATTTCAAATGGCATAACTGTAAAATATGATAAGAGATTATATGAAATTGAAAACAGCAATTTATGCAGGCAATGTGACTGCTATCAATGTAAAAATTGCGTATATGTAAATAGCTTGTATACAAAAGAGGTAAATGTAGCTCCTTCATTTATATGTAGAAAAAGTCACATAGAAAAGCTAGTAGCAAAAAATCTATATGATAAATTCTATATTATAGATAATAGCATATTAGTAAGTGATTTAAAGGCAACTGATAGATTAGATCCTATATATTCATTCATATCTATGAATAAGGGTAGCATAGGATATTATCAGTATAAAAATAATTAAAGAGGGTATTTATTATGGAAAATAAATTAATTTGGCAATTAACAGATGAAGAATGCAAAGAAATTGAGGATCTATTTGAAAAGAAAAATGCGTATGAAAATTTGGTAAAAATAGTGGATGTAGATAACGAAAAAATTTACCAAAAGCTAATATCAGAATATACAAAAACTATAAACGAGTTTAGTAATTGGTGGAAACATTATAGTAAAAAGTATAATTGGGAAGGGAGAAACTGGTTTATTGACTTTGAGAATAAGCAGGTTTTGGGTAATTGAGAATATAAAATAGAAATATTTTATATAAAATTAGGAGCTTAGCCTATACATAAGTTTCATTATAAGGGAAACAGGTATAGCTCTGACAAAGAAAGGAGGAAAACTATATGTATAAATCAAAATTAAGCAGTTCAATAAAAAACAATAGCAATCCAATTAGTACATCGGGTTGCACAGCATGTGGCTATGGCTGTGGTGGAACATGTATGTATATTTGTGCTGATGATTGTAGTGGAGGATGTTCTTTAGAATGTGGCAATAATGCTTGTTCATTACTGTGTGGCACTAGCTGTGAACTTTATTGTGGTAAACTTGTAGGTCAATAAGTAACAAAAAAAAATTAGCACAAATGAAAATAGAATTATGCTTAATAATGGAGTAGTTAAGACCTATTAATAAACTATCAGCTTTTATAAAAAAGCTGATAGTTTATTGCAAGTTATATAGAATCTTTTAATTGAGTTTATAAGTTAATCTAATTTAATATTTAAAAGGAGAAATCTAGTTATGTTAATTAAAAAAATATGTAAAATTATTATAATAATGATGATTGTAGTGCTATTAATGACACTTGCATCTTGTACTAAAAAAAATGATGATACTGCAGAAATACAGCTATGGTATTATGATTATGGTATTTACAATCAATATTCTGCGAGTATAGAAAAACTTATTCCGGCAATAAAACATTTTTGTGAGAGAAATAACATACCTTTAAATATAGTTAAATTTGATAAGGAAACATTATCTTATGATGATTATATTTTAAAGAGAAATCTTGTAGCTGCAAATGGGAATATGATTATTATTGAGGATATAAGGTATCTATGGGATTTAGCAGAGTATCATGCTGATTATACAAAGCTTGAAAATTATAATAAACTTATAGATGAGTATAAAGTTGGATTTTGCATACCTCTTGGAGTTCATAACAGTGTTATAGTACTTAATCGAAAAATATTAGATTATTATGGTATAAAATTAGATAAATCAATAATTACATATGATGAATATTTGAAAATAAAACAGGAGATGAAGGAAAATGGTGCTAAGTTTTATGCAAATTACTATGAATTTTCAGAAAAACTTAATTATTATAAAAATAAATATGGTTTAATGTATATAAATAATGAAAGTAAAATTTTCAATAATAAGGATAAGTTTAAAACTGCATTGAAATCTGCTATAGTAGAAACTTGTGATGATTTTATTAAATATAATGATGGTGATAAATTTAATCCTTATGCACAAGAAAAAAGAAAAGATTATAATATTAATGATGAAAATTCAGAATTGGATATTTACCAATTAACTAACTACCTTTCATTAACAAGTTATTATCAACTTGAAAGTAATTACGATTTTATTTTTAATAATTCTGATAATATACTTGTAGGAACGGAATTTCCACTGGAGTCTCCATGCTTTTATATGTATAATAAAATATCGAATAAAAGAATATATGAAATAGCTAATTTTATAGTGAGCGAAAGTAGTTATAGTATTATTTCTGATAGTCTTCATATATATTCACCAGTTTTTGATGTTGAAAGGGCATGGAATGTTTTGGATTTTGATGAAAATTTGAAATATAAAGGTCAATATAAGAAGTTAGCAGAGACACAAGGTGTAGAGAAATATATTAATTTATCTAATTTAATAGATGAAATTCCTGAAATTTTAATAAAAAATAAGGAAACTAGGAAATTTCTAGCAGATTACTTTTTTGTTAATAGGGACTATGTTAATGTAATAACAAAATTTATGGGAGAAACTGTGCTTAAACTATCTGAAAATAATTTTGACTATAAAAGTAAAGAAATAAATGAAGAATTAGATAAGGATATTAATGAATTTATTAATAACTTTAGTATATTATATAAATAGCATATTTTTTAATTTGTCATTTTAAAAAGAATGATTATTATAATGAAAAAGGTTATAGTTATAATTATAGTAATTATAACTATATTAATATTAACATCATGCAGTAAAAAAAGTGATGATAATGGAAAGATACAATTGTGGTATTGTGATTATGTAGTTAATGATTATTCAGTCGATATTGGATATCTCGTTAAAGGTATAGAAGAATTTTATCAAAAGAAAGAGATACCTATATGAATTTTTAAATATGATAAAAAGACATTATAATTGGAGATAATAATGAGATTAGATACAAACAAATCAGACAAAGAAAAACTAAAATGGTTTTTTAAGAAATATATTTATACAGGAAAGAAATATATATTTTTAATTATAGGCTTAATATTTATTGGTTCTCTAGTAGCAAATATAAGTCCATATCTATATGGTAAGATGTTAGATAGCATAACATCAGGTGATATGGACTTTTTGCTTAAGCTTATTATAGCCTATTTCTTAATAACAGTTTTCACTAACCTGTTAAGTATGCTGGAAAGCTACATAGGACAAGTAGTTAACTTTAAACTGTCAAAAAAAGCTCAAATAGAACTCTTTGATAAAATGATAAGGATGAAATCCTACTTCTATAGTAAATATGAGGTTGGCGAACTAATTTCTCGGTTAAATGGAGATACAGATGGTATAATTTCATTTGGTATCAATCTAATTACAAGCATCCTTAATATAGCAATAAACATTTTAATTTCAGTATATTTTGTTATAACTATTTCTATTCGCTTATCTTCAGTTGCTATATTTTATATACCAGCAACTTTTTTAGTTACTTATTTTGCAAGGAAGTATTTTAAAGAGTTATCTGAAAGAAGAAAGAAGTTTAGTGATAAATATTATAGTTTTCAAAATGAGACTTTTTCAAATAATATTGGCATAAAGAGTTTTCAGTTGGAAAATGAAATTAATGATAAGTATAGGAACTTTATCAAAAAAGAGTTGAGCCTCTTAAAAAGGTCAATACATTTAGGAAATATTATGCAATTGGCTAATAGCACAATTACAGTCACATCATCTTTATTTATTATATATCTATCTGCCTTATTGATTAAAGATGGGCTTTTGACAATCGGCATGATGGTTTCATTTAACACATACATAAACAAGTTATTTGCATCTATATCGCAAGTATTCGGAATAAATATCAGCCTGCAAGAAATCATGGTGTCATTAAATAGAGTTATGGAAGTTATGAATAAAGATTCTGAAGTTGACAGCATATCAAGCACAGATGAAATAAACAAGATATCAATAGATGAATATTACTCTAGCTGTGAAAATGATACAAAGCATGAAGATAAATTAAATTCAGTTAAACTAAATAAATTATCATTAAAATGCATAGATTTAACTTTCTCATATGAAGAGGATAAAGAAAATGTTCTATCAAATATGAATATTTCAATTGATGGTTTCGGTTTATATAGCATTGTAGGTACAAATGGATGTGGTAAAAGCACATTTGCTAAGTTGCTGATAAAACTATGTGAAATTAAAAAAGGAAATATTTACATAAATGAATTAGATTATTCTAAACTTTCTTATGATTTTATACGAAGTACTATAACATACATTCAAAAGGAAGAGTTTTTCTTCAACGATACAATTATTAATAACATTAGATTATCTGATAAATCATTGAAAGAAACGGATATAGAAAAAATGTGTAAATTAGTTGGCATAGATGAGTTTATAAAAACATTACCTAATGGATATGAAACAATTATAGGTGAGGGAGGTTCAACATTATCAAGTGGACAAAAGCAAAAATTAAGTATAGCAAGAGCTTTATTAAGATCTACACCAATATACATATTTGATGAAATCACAGCAAATCTTGATGGTAAAGCTGAAAAAGATATTATGGAAATTATGAAAGAGTATAGTAAAAAATCTATTATAATAATGATAAGTCATAAGGTATCATCTATTGTTGACAGTGATAAAATATTTGTTCTTGAAAATGGAAGTGTTGCAGATAGTGGAAATCATGACTACTTGCTGAGCAATAATCAAACCTATAAGGAATTATTTAAAAATAAAGAGATGTAAAATTATAATATTCTTAAGTTAAGTTACAATAAAAAAAGGGCGTAATGCCCTTTTTAAATATTTACATTCCCTCTTGTTGTGTTCTTCCTCTTTGATTTTTTCTTCTTTGCTTTATTCTTTGTATACGTATTTTATTATAAACTCTTAAAACAATTACAGCTATAATAATTGCGATAATAATCTTTAGAAATGTTGGAAATACAAAAGGTTTTTTATTACTATCGCTGTCAGTATTGCTTGGAGCATTTAAGCCTGATGTTTGAATTGGCATAACTGATTCAGTAGAAATTATATCTGTTGAACCAATTACTTTTCCATCTACCTCAAACTCTAACTTTCCTACAGTATCACCTTTATTTAGTGGATACTTAATATCATATATTTTTATATTTTTCTTTAGATTATCTAAGCTAGTATTTTTTTCTGTATATAAAGCAACGCTTTCTTTGGTTACAAGTGCAACTTTGCTACTGTTTTCTAATTCTAAATCTTGAACGAATTCGTTTGCATTGATAATAGTCTTAAATTCAAATTCTTCAAATCCATAATTTAATAAATTATGTGTATCTGTGTATACATCAGCACTAGGTCCTTTTAAAACTATTGAGATAAGCTCTACACCATTTCTGTTAGCATAGGATATAAGACAACTACCTGCTTCGGGGGTATAGCCATTTTTTACACCTGCTGCTCCTTCGTATAGTCTGGATACATATTTGTTTTTTACTATTATTTGATTATTACCAACAAGATCTAACAATAAATTGTTTGTGGTATGTATTGCTCTTTCTTCTTTAAGGTTTGTTGCAGGTATTGTATATCTTGTGGTCTTAATATATTCTCTGAATGTTTCATTTTTCATTGCATATACTGTTATTTTTGCTAAGTCTGCAGCAGTTGTGTAATGGTTATCATCATGAAGTCCATGAGGATTTACAAAGTTTGTGTTTGTTGCTCCTAGCTCCTTTGCCTTGTCGTTCATAAGCTTAACAAAACCTTCTAAACCATTACCATAATGCTTTGCAATAACAGAAGCTGCATCATTTGCTGATGAGAGTAAAAGTCCATATAAAAGATCCTTAAGTGAAAGAACTTCACCTGGCTCTAAGGCTATACTACTTCCATCAACCTCATATGGAGTTTTATCATCCACTGTTATTTTATCATCTAAATTACCAACTTCTAATGCAATTATTGCAGTCATTATTTTAGTAAGACTGGCAGGATACATTTTTTTATTAATCGATTTTTCATACAATACATTCTGAGTTTTCAGCTCAAAAAGTAATACTGACTCGCAAGTAGTAGTAAGAGCGTAAACAGGAAACATATTTGATAATACAAATAATATTGAGATAGTTAATAATATGAATTTTTTAAACATGGCAACTCCTAATTTGATATTCATAAAATGTACAAATATCATTGTATCATAAAAAAGATAAAAATAAAATTAAAAAATTTGATATTTTTGAGTTTTTTATGTATAATGATGGTATTAAAATTTAATATGTTTATTTGGGGGACAAATGGGGAAAGATATTTACAAAAAAGGGCTGATTTTACTCAGTGTTATTGTTGTTGCTATTATAACCTTTTTAGGCTATAGTTTGCAATCAAAAAATGCTAATGATATTGAGCCTTACGATGAATCGGAACTAAAAAAATCTGAGGAAGAAGAAGTTAATAGTAATAATGAGGATCAAGAAAAAACTAATCAAGAAGATAATAGTATAGAAGCATCTAGTATCTTTATTGATATTAGTGGTGCTGTCAAAAATCCAGGCGTTTATAAGTTAAACATGGGTTCAAGGTTAAATGATGCGATAGAAGCATCAGGAGGTCTTACTGAGGATGCTAATTTAGATTATATAGCTAAAAATCTAAATAAAGCTAGTATTTTGAATGATGAAGATAAGATTTATATACCATTTGAAAAAGATGATTTAAGTTTAATTGAAAATAATACTACAGTTAAAAGTACACTTACTAGTACAACTAGTGCTAAGCTTAGCAATGGCGTTGAAAATGCTAAAATTAATATAAATACTGCAACTAAGGAACAATTGATTACTTTAAAGGGAATAGGGGATTCCTTTGCACAGAGAATTATAGATTATAGACAAGAAAATAAGTTTATTAAAATTGAAGATATAAAAAACATCAAAGGAATAGGTGAGAAAACCTTTGAAAACATTAAGGATAAGATTACTGTGAAGTAGAAAGGAGCTATGACAAAATGAGTATAAAAGAAGTAAAATTAACACAAATGACTAAAACTGCTGGCTGAGCAGCTAAGATAGGTCCTGAGACCCTTGCACAAGTTTTGTGCAAATTACCTAAATTTAAAGACGATAATTTAATTGTCGGAATTGAAACCTCCGATGATGCAGCAGTTTATAAAATAACTGATGATATTGCAATGATACAAACTGTAGACTTTTTTACACCTATTGTAGATGATCCATATACATTCGGACAAATTGCAGCAGCAAATTCTTTGAGTGATATATATGCAATGGGAGGAGAACCAAAGCTTGCTTTAAATATAGTGGGATTTCCAAACTGCTTAGATCCTTCAGTTCTAGCTGAAATATTGAACGGTGGAGCTTCTAAGGTTATTGAAGCTGGAGCAACTTTAGCAGGTGGACATTCTATCGAGGATGATGAACCTAAGTACGGCCTTTGTGTGACTGGCTTTATTAATCCAAATAAAATATTTAAAAATTATGGAGCCAAAGCAGGTGATTTTTTGATATTAACTAAGCAAATAGGCTCTGGTATTGTGAATACAGCAGTAAAGGCTGAAATGGCTACAAAAGAAGCAGTTGATGAAGCTATAACTGTTATGACTTCTTTAAATAAAAAGGCTAAGGAAGTTATTGAAAATTACAATATAAGTAGTTGTACTGATATAACAGGCTTCGGGCTTATTGGACATAGTATTGAAATGGCTGAAGCTAGCAATGTAAGCTTTGAAATAAATGTAAAGGATGTGCCTTTAATAGCTGGTGCCATCGAATTTGCAGAGATGGGTTTAGTTCCAGGAGGAGCATATAAGAACAGAGCATATTTTAAAGGTAAGACAGAAGAGAAAAATGTTGAAGAGGTATATTTAGATTTATTTTTTGATCCTCAAACATCGGGTGGTTTGCTTATAAGTGTAAACAAGGATGATGCTGAAAGATTAATTGAGGATATGGAGAAAAAAGGATTAGACACTAAATTTGCTATTATAGGAAGAGTTGTTGAGAAAAAGGAAAAATACATTTATTTAATATAAAAAATCAATTAAAAATTATATTCTATTTTAATAATTTTTTGTTTAATAAAGTGTTTTTCTAATGTTATTAACAAGTAAAACGGAGGAAGTTGTGGATAAAAATTTATTTTTAAGGAAAATTCCAAAGATTGACTTACTTATTGAAAATGAAGAGATAAGAAAATTAATTAATAATAAAGATAGAGAGCTTGTTGTTGATGTAATAAGAGAAAAAACAGATGAGCTTAGAGATTTTATTTTATCAAGCAATTCAGAAGATGATATAGTTCAAAAAATTGATAATTTAATTAATAATATAGTTATTAAAGTTAATAGAGTGACAGACTTAAATGTGAAGAAAGTAATTAATGCAACTGGAACAATACTTCATACAAATTTAGGAAGAGCTGTTATATCTGAAAAAATTGCTGATAGATTAAAGAAAATTGTTACAGGCTACTCTAATCTAGAATATGATATTGAAGCTGGTGAAAGAGGAGAAAGATACTCTCATTTTAATGATATTGTGTGCAGAATAACTGGAGCAGAAGCAGCTATGGCTGTAAATAACAATGCAGCAGCAGTTATGTTAATTTTAAGTACTATGGCTAAAGATAAAGAGGTTATAGTTTCAAGAGGTGAGCTTGTAGAAATAGGAGGCTCATTTAGAGTTCCTGATGTTATGTCACAAAGTGGCTCGAAATTGGTCGAAATAGGTACAACTAACAAGACTCATTTAAGTGATTATGAAAATGCTATAAATGAAGAAACAGCAGCACTTTTAAAAGTACATACAAGTAATTATAGAATAGTTGGATTTACAGAGAATGTTTCAATAAAGGACTTGTCAGTTTTAAGTGAAAAGCACAATATTCCATTGATAGAGGATATCGGAAGTGGAGTTTTGATTGATCTTAGTAAATATGGATTGAGCTATGAGCCAACTGTTCAAGAATCGATAAAAAACGGTGCAGATGTAGTTTGTTTTAGTGGAGATAAGCTTCTAGGTGGACCACAAGCAGGGATTATTGTTGGTAAAAAAGAATACATTGATAAAATGAAAAAAAATCCATTGACAAGAGCCATGAGGATAGACAAGTTTACTGCTGTAGCATTAGAGGCAGTATTCCATGAGTATATCAATGAGGAAAATGCAATAAAAAATATTCCTGTTCTTAGCATGATAACAAAGGATATTGATGAAATATTAGCAAATTCAAAAGCTCTGTATAAAAAAATTAAGAATATTCATAGTTTTGCTGATGTAAAAATTGAGGACTGCTTATCACAAATAGGTGGTGGCTCTTTACCTTTGGAAAGGATAAAAAGCAAATGCATTTCTATAAAGCCAAAGGATATTACTACAGCTTTGTTTGAAAAGCGATTAAGAAGCTTTGAGATGCCAGTTATAATTAGAATATCAGATGATAAAGCAATCATTGATATGAGAACTGTAAATAAAAATGAATTAGATGTACTTGCAAAAAATATTATAGGAGCATTGTCATGAAAAACATTATAATCGGAACAGCTGGGCATATTGACCATGGCAAAACAACTTTAATTAAAGCCTTGAGTGGCAAGGATACTGATAGATGGGAAGAGGAAAAAAAGCGAGGAATTACAATTGATTTAGGTTTCGCTTATTTTGACTTGCCAAATAAGAACAGAATAGGAATCATAGATGTACCAGGGCATGAAAGATTTATTAAGAACATGCTTGCTGGTGTTATTGGTATGGATTTAGTTTTATTGGTAATAGCTGCTGATGAGGGTATAATGCCACAAACACAAGAGCATATTAATATTCTTAATTTGCTTGGACTAAAAAATGGTATAGTTGTATTGACAAAATGTGATTTAGTTGATTCTGATTGGTTAGAATTGATAAAGGAAGATATTAAGGATGAGCTAAAGGATACATTCTTAGCTAATTCCCATATGTTAGAGGTTTCCTCAACAACAGGAAAGGGAATCAAGGAGTTAATTGATGTTATACAGCATATGACTACTGATACTGTAAACGAAAGAGATGTTTACACTATCCCAAGACTTCCTATTGATAGAGCTTTTACAATATCAGGCTTTGGAACTGTAATCACAGGAACCTTAATATCAGGTACAATCAAAAAAGGTGATGAGCTAGAGGTTTACCCTATTGGTAATATATGCAAGGTTAGAAATATTCAAGTGCATAACTTAGATGCTGATACTTGCTATGCAGGTCAAAGAGCAGCAATAAATTTATCTAATATAAAGAAAACAGAGCTTTATAGAGGATGTGTGCTTGCTCCAGTTAACAGCATGAAAAACACAATGATGCTTGATGTCAAGATTAACTTATTGAAAAGCTCAAGGAGAATTGTTGAAAATAGAAGTAGATTACATTTATACACTGGCACAAGTGAGGTTCTATGTAGAGTTGTTTTATTGGATAAGGAATCCTTATCACCTGGAGAAAGTTGTTATGCTCAGCTTAGACTAGAAGAAGAAATAGCTGTTAGGCGTGGAGATAAATTTATACTTAGATTTTATTCACCGATGGAAACAATAGGTGGCGGAGAAATTATTGAAGCAGTTCCTAACAAAAAAAGTAGGGCTAATGATAACTTAATTGAAAGTCTAAAGCTTAAAGAGAAGGGCTCTAATACAGAGGTTACAGAAAATATTATTAAAGAAAACAGCTCAATACTTCCTTCAATTAATGAGTTAGCTAAACTTACTGCAATGTCAGTTGAAGAAATAAAATTAAATATAACAGAGTTAGAAAATGAAGGTAAAATAACTGTTATAAGACTTAAAAATGATAGCTATATTTGGCATAAATCATATGAAAGAGATATTGAAGCGAAGGTACTAGCTTTTATTCAAGAATTTAATAAGAAAAACCCATATAAGCTTGGAATTAAAAAGTCTGAGATTAAGACTAAGTTTTTCAACAAAATAAAACAAAATATCTTTGATGAAATAATAAACAACATGATTTCAAAGAATTTAATATCTCAAAGTAATGATTTTCTATCAGTATTTAACTTTGAGATAAAAAAGGATGAGAAGTATAATATTCTTAATAACAAAATTGAAAAATTTGTTGAAGCTGCAGAGCTTAATTTTGCTAAACTTAGTGACTTGTTTGCTCTTGATAAGGATATTAACAGCATTGAAGATATTTTATTCTTAATGATAGAGTCTGGATTAATAGTTAAAATAGCAGAAGACACATATACAAGCAACAAAATATTTAGCTCTGTAAAAAACACTTTAATCGAATATTTACAAAAAAATACTAAGATATCTGCTGCTGAGTATAGAGATTTGCTAAATACAAGCAGAAAAAATTCGATCATATTATTAGAATATTTTGATAATGTAAAACTTACTAAACGTGTCGAAAATGATAGAATTTTAAATAAAACTCTGTAGTTATTTATTGACTGTTTTGATTTTTTATTAATATTTTATTGTTTTTATTTCTTGACAAAATTTTTAATTAAGGTTAGTATTATATATAGATTTCCAAATAAGTTCTGGGGGAGTAATAATGAAGGTCTTACTGATTGATAGTGAGCTTGTAATGGTCAAAAATCTAAAATACAGCTTAGAACAGGACGGTTACGAAGTTGAAACAGTATTTGATGGTATGAGTGCGATGAAAGCTTTAAATAATGATATTTTTGATATCATTTTATTAGAGTTGATTTTACCAGATGTTGATGGACTCGAAATTTGTCAGAAAATAAGAGAAAAGAATAATATACCAATAATACTACTAACTTCGAAATCCGAGGATATGAATAAAATTCTTGGACTAGAATATGGGGCTGACGACTATGTCACAAAACCATACAACATTTTAGAATTAAAGGCTAGAATTAAAGCTGTTTTAAGAAGAACAAAGCAAAATAACCAAAAAGCTGGCGATCAAACTATGCAAATTGATGACTTTGCTATTAATACATTAGGACGTAAGGTCAGTTTAAATAATGAAGAAATCAATTTAACTGCTAAGGAATTTGATTTACTATTATTACTTGCATCAAATCCTGGTAAAATATATTCTCGTGAGGAGCTCTTAGAGCTTGTGTGGGGATACGAATATTTTGGGGATCTAAGGACTGTAGATGTTCATATTAGAAGACTTAGAGAAAAGATAGAAAAAGAACACGAAAAATATGATAAAGAAAATAAGTACAAATATATCCTAACTAAATGGGGTTCTGGATATTATTATAGAAAAGAGTGTTAATATCAATATAATCAACTGTAAAATTACCAAAATTTTGTAGTTGATTATATTTAAGTTATATGCTATACTTTGTTTTGCTTTAATATGGGAGTAGATGGGTGCTGGTGTGCCTCCTAGTCTTCAAAACTAGCTGTTGGGCGTTAGTAGCGTCCTGGGTGGGTTCGATTCCCACATATTCCCGCCATATAGGTTTTATACTGAGCAATATATTAAATTAATATATTGCTTTTTTTTCAATATTTCACAGATAATTTGACAAAATTTTATTAAATAGTATATAATAAAACAATAAAGAATATAATTTTTATTATTCTTGAAAATAAAATAATAATGTAATATAATAAGATGTATGGTTTTTAAGAAGAATAAATGTGGAGGTAAAGTAGGGAGATATGCTAAATAACATTATGGTTTGCGTTACACAACAAAAAACTTCTGAGAAGCTTATAAAGGCGGGATATGAAATTTCTAAGGAGATGGAGGCAGCTTCACTCTTTGTAATACACGTGGTAAATGAAAACGATAAACTTTTATATAATCTAAGTGACGGAGATGCACTTGAATACTTATTTGAAATTACTAAGGAGTTAGGTGCAGATTTGGTTGTTAAAAGATCTAAAAATGTTGTTAATACTTTAATAGAATTTGCACAAGAAAACTCGATTTCTCATATTGTCATGGGCAGTAATGCAAATGCTAAATTAAATAAACATTACGATCAAAAACTAAAGGCAAAATTAAAAAATGTTGAATTTATAATTGTTTAACTCTGTTTAAGTAGCTTTATAATATAAGAACTGCTTATACTTTATTTGTTTATTATAGGAGGGAATATATATGGATAATAATTTTGAAGTGATAAAATCTATATATGAAAATGAATGTCAAAGAATATTAGAATGTAAAGAGATAAAAACTGGTGACAACTATATATATAATGTTATATACAATTTAAAACTTATGAAGTTAATTGATGTTAATGTTTTAAGTTCTATTAATTCAAATATAGTAAAATGTCAAAAAACTGAGGATAGATTACATATAGTTACAAAACTTCATGAATTATCAAATCAGAAACTATTAAAAGATTACATAGATAGCAACATATTAACTTTAAAACAACAATTTTCATTAACTGAACAGCTTATAAATCTTTTTATTCAAATATATAATACTACAGATTTACTTCAATACAAGATATTGAACTTTGATAATCTAAGTGTTGATGAAGATAATATATTATTTGTCAATGGTTATTTTGAGTTTAAGGATGAATATGATCTATCTGATAATTATTCATATAAAAATTTAGGTCATATTATCCATTACATATTTTCAAAAGAAGAAATAATTGATTATAAGCTTTCTGATACTATAGCGCCAGATGTTATGAAAATTATTGTTAAATGCCTTACTAGAGAATATTTTCATCCTAAGGATACATTAAAAGAACTTGAAAGTTCTCCTATATATGGACTTATTAATTGCAAAACTGACACTAGTCTAATTAATAAAAAAGTGTTTACTAATGAGGGAATAAACCTTAAGGATACTCATACAGATAAAGCTGATTCATCAAAGCTCAGTAATATAACAACTAAAATTATCGATAATCATGATTATGAACTATCAGATGAACTAGATGATTTTCCCAGATTGGATGATGATATTCCAGTAGATGATGATATACAATTTGAAGATGACATACAATTTGAGGATGATATATCATTGGATAAAGGTAGTACAGATATTGGTTCATCGGAAATACATAAAAATGAAAAATTTTCAGATATGAGTGATTTATCTAATAACTATGAGGATGAAGAAGATTCAAACATCATAGATATATTTTTAAGTGATGCAGTTGAAAATAAAAATGATGCTATAGAAAATAGCGAGAAGAACGAAAAGCTAAAAAGTATTATGAAATATGCAATACCAGCTGTTATGATAGTATTTATAGTAGCTGTAGCCTTCTTTATTATTAAATCCTTATTTGGAGATACACAACAAGCAAGCGGTGACAATATTGATAGTGGAACTAATGTTGGCAAAGTAGAAGATGGTAAATCAGACGATAAAGGCAGTACAGATGATAAAAGCAGTACAGATGATAAGGATAAAACAGACACTGGTTCTTCAAACAACAATGCAAATCCTAGTCCTGATAACGATGATCATAAACAATATTTTAATGAAGATTTGATTAAAAAGATTGGATATACAGGAAAGCAAGCAAGTGTTAGTACAGAGGTATATAATACAGGTAATAGCTCATTATTAGTGGAAAATGAAAATAATGAGACAACAAAGGTTTTATTTGCTGTTGTTGATTTTACTAATGAAAAGTTAAGCTATATGTTGGATGATACTGTTGTAATAACTGCAAAATTCAAGTCGTACAAGGATTTAGATGCTAAACTTGTTGTAGAGGTTTATAAGGATAATAAAGTTGTTACTAATGCAAGTGCAAAGATTTCAATACAAAATGATATATGGATACAAAAAGATATATCAGTAGTAACAGATAGAATTGATAGAATAAACTTATACCTTGAATTTACAGGGGAAAATAAAATTTGGATAGATAATATCAGTGTTGATATTATAAAATAATTGCTATATACTTAGAATAAAGCTTAGTTGGGCCATTTATATCTACATTAGCTCGAGTGGAGATATAGCTTTACTAAGCTTTAATTAAGTATAGATGCAATATTGTTATTTTTTTAATAATTATTTGAAAAATTTGGAACCTTTTTAAATTATTATCGTCATAATAAATTGAATGCAAAGGAGGATGTACTTATATTATGGATATAATCAATATGAAAGATATCTCGAAGCTTTATAAATCTGGTATTATTCAGGTTGAAGCTTTGAAAAATATTAATTTTAAAGTGGTTAGTGGTGAGTTTTTATCAATAATGGGTCCATCAGGTTCGGGAAAATCTACACTATTAAATTTGATAGGTTGTTTAGATAAACCGACAGGAGGAACCTACGAATTAACGAATCACAAGGTTGAAAAATTGAGTGATTCAAAGATGTCAGAGATAAGAAATGAATTTATTGGATTTGTATTTCAAAACTTTCACTTGTTACCAAAGATGTCAGCACAAAAAAATGTTGAAATACCACTGATATACAGGGGATTAAACGCTAAAACTCGAAAAGAGCTTTCTGAAAGATCCTTAGAGCTTGTAGGATTGAAGGATAGGATGCACCATTTACCTAACCAGCTTTCTGGTGGTCAGCAGCAAAGGGTTGCAATTGCAAGAGCTTTAGCAGGAAGTCCAGCTTTAATACTAGCGGATGAACCAACTGGAGCGCTAGACACAAAAACAGGTGCTAAAATAATGGAGTTATTTACTGAGTTAAATGAAAACAATAATATGACAATAGTTCAGGTAACTCATGAGGAAGAAATAGCCGAGTATGGCAAAAGAATTTTAAGATTAGTAGATGGAGAGATAGTTTCTGATATGGAAACAAGTAGGAGGAAGCATGTTTAAGAAAGTTATTTCATTACTTATAGTATTTGCATTAGTATTTGCAGGCGGATATTTTACTGCAATTCAATTATTACCAAAAGCTAGTAACACAACTCAAGGACCTGTTTATGTTACAAAGCCTGTTACAAGAGGTGATGTTAAAGTAGGAGTTAATACAACAGGACAATTAAATGCACAGTATGGTGGATCTGTAGGTGCTCCTAGACCAGAGGGCATTGAAGGAAGTATCAAATATGTAGTTGAAGAAATATTTGTAAAAGAAAATTCTGAGGTTAAAAAGGATGATGTTCTCTTTAGATTATCAGCAGATTTACAAAAACCATTAGAAGAAAATAATGCTAAAATTACAGAAAAGCAAAAAGAAATATCAAAGAATTATGAAGATATAAATGATAAGCTTAGAGAATTAAGTGTTAAGTTAAATAGAACTATAACTGATATTTCTGAGGTAAATCCTTTTGATGGTATAGTAATAACGTCTCCTATTTCAGGTAGAATCACTCTTTTAAATGCAAAAGAGGGAGAAAGAATATCAAGTAATAATCCTCTTATTGGTGAGATAGTTAATGATAGTAAGTTTAGAATATCATTTAAGGCTACAGTAAATGAATTTACAAATTTACAAAAAGGTCAAAAGGTATTACTTAGTTATAATGGTTATGAAGGATATTATAATGGTGTTATCAAAGAACTAAATGCAAATAAAGTTCCTAATGATGATAAAATATCATACATTCACAATGGCGTAATAGAAGCTGATAACCCTGGACTTATCCAAGTAGGAAATGGTGTTGGCATATCAACAAATGTTAATGGTCAAGCAGGTCTTACACTAACTTATGCTGGTAAAGTTGAAGCATATTTAGATCAAACAAAAATATTTTTAACAGGCTTCAATATAACTGATACAAAAACTTATTTAGCAACTAAGGTATATGTTAGCGAAAATGAGTTTGTTGAAAAAGGAGAAGAAATTGTTAAAATTGCTGGATCTGATGTAGCAGATGACATTCAAAGTGATATAAATGCAATAAAGGAAATATATGCAAAAATAGATGTATTAAGAGAAGAAATTGATAAAATTAATCAGGGAATTGCTAATCTTAATGATTTTTCAAATAAGTTATTAGTTAAAGCTCCAAATGATGGAATTGTATCTTGGATAAGATGGAATGTTGGAGATAGCTTTGAAGCTACAGCTGCTTCTCAACAATGGGATTTAGAAGTAATTAATTTATATAATGCAAGTCAAATGAGTATATATACTCAGGTTAGCGACCTTGATGTAAATTACGTACAGGTAGGATCTAAGGTTGATGTAACAGTTGATGCTATGCCAGGCAAGATTTTCGAAGGAACTGTAGATAGAATGTATCAAAACATGAATCAAAATGGAAAAATAACATATGAAGTAAACATTAGTGTTATTGGAGGAGAAGGACTAAAACCAGGCTTTAATGCTAACTGTTTTATAAGCGGTGGAGAATCTCTTAACACATTAATTGTGCCTATTGAAGCTGTTTTTGAAGAGGATTCAAAACAAAAGGTTGAAATCCTTAAGGATGATGGTACAGTAGAAACAGTTGAAATCGAAGTTGGATTGATGAATGATAAAGTTGTTGAGGTATTAAGTGGTTTAAAAGAGGGTCAAAAGGTTGTAACTGGAAATTCTAGCGATTTATTGCCAAGTCAATCGGTTGATAATAAAAGTTCTATAATACCTAAAAATTAGAAAGAAGGAGCTAAGGTTATGAAAAAAAGAGGATTTATTTCATCCTTCCTTGTCCGTCTGAAATTTTCTGCCTTGATGGCATTAAATGGTGTTACATCAAACTTACTTAGAACTTTTTTAACTGTGCTTGGTATTGCGATAGGTGTAGCTGCTGTAGTTAGCCTTATGGGAATAGGTGAGGGAGCTAGACAGGCGGTAGTAGCTCAATTTGAAAGCTTAGGCCAAAATGTTATAATTATAAAAGCTAATTTTACTGAGTATAATTTTGGTTCAACAGAGGCTGATGAGTTAACAGAGAGAGTTGAAGGTATTGAATATACTACTCCTGTGGTATATACTATTGATTCTACAACAAAATCTAAAAAAATAGCAATGAGATGGAGAAGAAATGACTTCTCTCTTGAGGTGCTTGGAACAAATAGCAATTATTCTGCAATAAGAGACCATGCTGTTATTTCTGGTAATTTCTTTACATCACTACATGTTAAGCAAAGTGCTCCTGTTGTAGTCCTAGGATATAACGTAGGAACTTCATTGCTAAATGGTAGAAGCCCTGTAGGTCAAGTAATGAAAATAAGTGGAATTAATTATAGGATAATTGGTGTATTAGCTCAAAAGGGAGAAGGAAATGGCGATGGAATTGATGATAAGGTTATAATACCATATACATCAGCGATGAGGATTTCCGGAGCAAAAGACATTACAGAAATATGGGCAAAATCAGATACATCAGATGATGCTGAATTTGCAATGCTTCAATTAGGAAGAATTTTTACTAGAAAAATAAAAGGTATTACAATTAATCCTAATAAAGGAACTGAAGGAGAAGGTGGTGCAGTTGATGGTGGTGGCGCAGTTGATGGTGGAGATGTAGTACCACCTGTTGATAATCCAGAGAATCCAGAAAACCCAGAAAATCCTGATGAAGGTTCAAAAGAAGAAAATATATTTACAAAAGGCGAGGAACCAATTACAATTACTAGCTTAAATCAGATGGTAGAACAAGCAGATCAAGCAAATAGAATTATGTCACTCTTGCTTGGTGGTATAGCAGCAGTTTCATTGCTTGTTGGTGGTATAGGTATCATGAATATAATGCTTGTTGCTGTAACTGAAAGAACAAGTGAAATAGGTGTAAGAAGAGCATTAGGAGCTAAACAAGAGGATTTACTTATACAATTTTTACTAGAGGCTATATTTGTTAGTATTATAGGCTGTGCAGTTGGGGTTGTTATGGGGATGATAGCAGTTGATTTAGCTACTAAATATGGATTAGATGCAGTAGTAAGTGCGCAATCAATAAGAATTGCGATAGGAGTTGCATTATCATCAGGATTGTTATTTGGTGTTTATCCAGCTATCAATGCTTCTTCATTACCTCCAGTAGAAGCTTTAAAGAGATCTTAATTTAGTATAATCCTTTGAAATATTATAATAAAAACCGAGATAAATTTTAATCAATTTTTCTCGGTTTTTTATTTATATGAATGTAATCTATAGAGTGAAGCTTGCTTAACTCTTTATTCTAAAACCATAAAATCGGTAACAAGGCAACATAACTTGTTGTTTTTATCGTATCCGAAATATGAAGGAAAAGTGCCTTCTTTCCAACCTGCAGTAAATGTAAGTATATTGCAGCTATTTTTTCCATAAGGTATATCCTTAAATGAGAATGACTTTTTAGAAAATTTCACAACTGAACGAACTAAATTTTCATATTCTTCTAAATCTTCTTCAAACAATAGATCTAGTTCTTCCATGATACTTTCATCCATGTATGCAGCTATTCCATTTTCGACATCAAATCCTAAAAATTCATCATTTTTTAGATTGTTTGAGTTTTCTCCATCATAAAGAGCCATCGTCCATTTTGTAGGAGCTTCTTTTGAAAACTCGATTTTTGATAATGCTGTTAGTTTTTCTCCATTTTCAAAATCAGCAACATATGCTGAAACAGGATAATCACCAGGCTTTATATTGATATCAAAGGCTTGGTCATCATATAAAAGTATTGGATCTGTAGCAATTAGTTTTCCAGTTTTTAATTTTATACTTCCTATATGGATTTTATTTAATTTAGCTTTTCCAAAATCTGTTTCAATACATACAGATTCGTTTTGTGTTAAATTGAGAGCATAATTATTTATATACATTATTATTGATTCCTTTCATTTAAAATTGTTTTTAATTCTTCCATGAAGGTATTTATGTCCTTGAATTGCTTATATACAGATGCAAACCTAACATATGCAACATCATCTATGTTCTTAAGCTCATTCATAACAATTTCACCAATCTGCTCTGTAGATACTTCTGTTTGAAAATTGTTGTATAGCTGTTTTTCCACATTTTCTGCAATGTTTTCTATTTGGCTTAATGATATAGGGCGTTTTTCACAAGCACGTATTAATCCATTGATTATTTTATCCCTGTTATAGCCTTGTCTATTGCCATTTCTTTTAATAACTAAGAGCTGCATCTCTTCAATCTTTTCATATGTAGTAAATCTTTGCCCACAAGAAATACATTCTCTTCTTCTCCTGATTTTAAAACCATCATCAGTTTGCCTTGAATCTAAAACCTTGGTTTCATCATAATTGCATTTTGGACAGCGCATAAAAGACCTCCTTTATTGAGTGTAACTTGTTTAGCTTTTTAACAATTTATATAAAGCAATTTTAATTGATTTTTAGTATTTTGTAAAGGTTTTTTTATTATTTTACTTTAAAAATGCAAGAATAATTTCATTTGAATATGTATTTGCAAGTTAATGAAAGATAAGTTGCAAATAAAAAGAGTTGATTTTGCATAAAAATTAAATAGTCGAGGACTAACGCATTTGTGCAATTGTTTAAATTTTAATTCTGAATTATAATTAATTTTACTTGCAAATCGTCAAAAACTATTGACTTTTTTCAAAAAATTGTATATTTTATAATAGAATAATTTTAATTTGTAACAGGAGGAAAGTAAATGTCTAATGATAAGCTTAAAGATTTAATAGAAAGAAGAAAAAAAGTAGAATTAGGCGGTGGAGAAAGTGCAATTTCTAAACAGCATGAGAGTGGTAAGCTAACAGCAAGGGAAAGAGTCATAAAACTCTTAGATGATGACAGCTTCGTTGAAATGGATGCATTTGTTGAACATAGATGTGTAAATTTCGGAATGGAAAAAAAGACAGCGCCTGGAGAAGGTGTAGTAACAGGTTATGGAACAATTGATGGAAGACTTGTGTACATTTATGCTCAGGATTTTACTGTTATAGGTGGATCCTTAGGTGAAATGCACGCAGCTAAGATAGTAAAGGCTCAAGAGGCAGCTTTAAAGGTTGGAGCTCCAATTATAGGAATCAATGATTCAGGTGGAGCAAGAATACAAGAAGGTGTTGATGCTTTAGCTGGTTATGGTAAAATATTCTATAATAACACTATATCATCTGGAGTTATACCTCAAATATCAGTAATTTTAGGACCATGTGCAGGCGGTGCTGTATATTCTCCAGCATTGACTGATTTTATATTTATGGTAGAAAATACTAGTAAAATGTTTATAACTGGACCTCAGGTTATAGAAACTGTAACAGGTGAAAAAGTTTCAGCAGAAGAATTAGGTGGAGCAAAAACTCACAATACTATTAGTGGTGTTGCACATTTCATGGATAATGATGAAGAAGCTTGTATAGTAAAAATAAAACAATTATTAAGTTTCTTACCACAAAACAACTTGGAAACTGCTCCAATACTAGATACTCAAGAAGCTGCAAACAGAATTGATGAAGCATTAAATGAAATCATTCCTGATAATCCAAATAGAGCATATGATATGAAGAAGGTTATTTTTACACTTGCTGATAATGGAGAATTCTTAGAATATCAACCATATTATGCTGAAAATATTATTACTGGATTTATGAGAATTAATGGAAGAAGTGTAGGAGTTATTGCAAATCAACCTAGCAAATTAGCTGGATGTCTTGATATTAATGCTTCTGATAAATCGTCTAAATTCATTAGAACTTGTGATGCTTTCAATATTCCATTATTAACATTAGTAGACGTACCTGGATTCTTACCAGGAACTAATCAAGAATTTGGTGGAATAATTAGACATGGAGCTAAAATGCTTTATGCATATAGCGAAGCTACTGTTCCAAAGGTTACAATTATAACAAGAAAAGCTTATGGTGGATCATATTTAGCTATGTGCTCAAGAGATTTAGGAGCAGATGTAGTATTAGCATGGCCAACAGCTGAAATAGCAGTAATGGGACCAGATGGAGCAGCAAATATTATTTTCAGAAAAGAAATAGATATAGCTGAAGACAAAGCTGACATGAGAAAACAAAAAATTGAAGAATACAGAAACACTGTAGCAAACCCATATATAGCAGCAGCTAGAGGCTACATAGATGATGTTATTGAACCAGCAACTACTAGACAAAGAATAATATCTGCACTTGATATGCTAGCTGGAAAAAGAGAGCATAAGCCTTCTAAAAAACATGGAAATATTCCATTGTAAGATGAGGAGAGAGATATATGTTTAATGAATATGTAACATTTGGTGAATCCATTATCATAAGTATATTCTGTATGATTGTTGTGTTTATTGCATTATATGCTATTTCTTATATTGTTGATATAACAAGATTTTTTGTTGTTAAGAAGCAAAAAAAGGATATTTCAAAGAGTTTAGGAGTTGATGCTTCTAATGCAACTTCTATTGGTATAATAGGTGGTTCTGATGGGCCTACAAATATAATATTATCGCCAAAAGAAGATGAAAATGCAGATGATACAGAGCTTGTAGCAGTTATTACAGCAGCTATTGCAGCAATGACAGCTACAGAAGCAAGTGGATTTACTATTAAAAGTATTAGAAAAATACCAGATTCAGACACTGCATGGTCTAGAATTGGAAGAATTGAATTAATGAGATAGAAAATATTGATTATAAATATGAAAAGGAAGGATTAATAAATGAAAAAATATAATATAAATGTTAATGGAAAAACGTATCAAGTAGAAGTAGAAGAAGTTGGAAGCTCTACTGTTTCTAATGTAGCAGCTACTCCACAATCAGCACCAGCACCTGCAGCTAGACCAGCAGCTGCACCAGTAGCTGCACCAGTAGCAGCACCATCATCTGCAGGACCTGTGGCAGGAGCTATGGCTGCACCAATGCCTGGAACTATATTAGATATTAAGGTTAGTGTAGGACAAAGTGTTAAAGCAGGAGATGTTCTAATTATATTGGAAGCTATGAAGATGGAAAATGAAATTGTAGCTCCTACAGATGGTAAGATAGTTCAAATACACACAAGCAAAGGATCAGCTGTTAGCACAGGAGATGCTTTAATTACAATAGGATAATATAGAGTGTCTTAAACAGTGATTTTTCATTTGATATAGGCATATAAACTAGGATTTACATTTTAGTTGTAATTGCTATTAATAAAATTGAAATCTAACTTTTAAGACACTTTTTTTACTTTTATTGCATATATGATATATCGTATATCATTTTGCAAATACATAAGGAGAATTACTATGGAGTTACTGATAAAATTCTGGAAAAGTACTGGATTTTCAGAATTATTTAAATTAAACACAGATTTATTTGGCATTATGGTTCCAGGAGAACTTATAATGATAGGCATTGCCTGTTTATTTTTATATTTAGCAATAAAAAAAGGTTATGAGCCTTATTTATTAATACCAATAGCGTTTGGAATGCTTTTAGTTAATCTACCATTGGCTGGACTAATGGCTAAGCCTATGAATGGTGAAAATGGTGGCCTTTTATATTATTTATATCAAGGAACTGAGCTTGGTATATATCCACCATTGATTTTTCTATGTATAGGAGCAGGAACAGATTTCGGACCACTTATAGCAAATCCTCGAAGCTTGCTTTTAGGAGCAGCAGCGCAGCTTGGTATTTTTATAACCTTTATAGGAGCTATTTTATTAGGATTTACAGGAACAGAGGCTGGTGCAATTGCTATTATAGGAGGAGCAGATGGACCAACTGCTTTGTATTTAACATCAAAGCTTGCACCTCATTTATTGCCGTCAATTGCGATAGCAGCATATTCATATATGGCATTAGTTCCTCTTATTCAACCACCGATAATGAAATTATTGACTACTGAAGAGGAAAGAAAAATAAAGATGGAGCAATTAAGACCAGTTAATAAGACAGAAAAGATATTGTTCCCTATAATTGTTTCATTATTTACTATATTATTATTACCAGCAGCTGGTTCTTTAGTAGGAATGCTAATGCTTGGAAACTTAATAAGAGAATCAGGATTAGTACCAAGACTTGCCGATACTTTACAAAACTCATTAATGTATATAATTTCTATATTCTTAGGAATGACAGTTGGAGCTAAAGCAACTGCAGAGATGTTTTTAAATGCTGAGACATTAAAAATTATACTCTTAGGTCTTATAGCTTTTGCAATGGGTACAGCAGGTGGAGTATTGTTTGGTAAGGTAATGTGTAAATTATCAAAGGGTAAAATCAATCCACTTATTGGTGCAGCAGGAGTGTCAGCAGTACCAATGGCAGCTAGAGTTGTTCAAAAGGAAGGACAAAAATATAATCCAGCAAACTTCTTGCTTATGCATGCAATGGGACCAAATGTTGCGGGCGTAATAGGTTCAGCGGTTGCAGCAGGATTGTTGCTGATGATATTTGGATAATTATTAAAACAAGTTTAATTTCTTCCTTGTAAAAAAATTAAACATTGATATATCAATATATATAAAAAACCAAGAAAATTAGCAACAATTCCTTGGTTTTTTGCTTGTTGGCATGTATATCTAGCAAATTATCATGCGTAGTTTTATAATAAGATATTTTATCTTCTAAATACTTTTATTTCATCAGTCTTTTCTATCTTTAATATTTTTCCAGTTTCGTCAAATTCATATTTATATATATAACTTGCTCCACCTATAGAAAATGAGCTTGTAGCAATTGAAAAGTATGTGTCACTTATGCTTTCTGTTTCCCAGATAAGTTTGTTATCTTCATTTATTAACAATTTAGCTCCAATAGATCCTTTTACTGAATAGAATTCATTAGGTACTCCTGATTCTGGGTTGCATACTAGTAGTATTGCTGTGAAATTATCACGTACTAGTTTTGTAAGCTCAGTTGATGAGATATCTACTTTTTTATTGTCAAATATATAGTTTAATATTCTTGCTATTTCATTTCTTCCTCCAGCATTATTTTCGTCATCATTTAGTTTAGGAACTGAATATGCACTTAAAAAAACATTACCATTGTATTCTATCATGTTGGTTATATAATAATCCATATCAGCAGATGAGTATGAGAATGAATCAGATGTTGAGCCATCATCATTTACTTTCATTAATATTTCACTATTTTGTCCTGATTTTAACTGAACAAGATAATCTTCACCAAGTTTTGCAGTGGAATATATTCCGTAATTACCAACATTGTTTTTAGTAAATTCAATCACATTTCCTTGCATATCATATTTTGTAAAACATAAATATGTCAAATCTCCTCTGCTAAAGGTTATTATATTGTTATTATCAAATAGAGCAGCAGTGATGTATTCATCTTTAAAATCATTTGAAGTTGTTTTATCCCAAAGTATTTCTCCCTTTGAATTAAGTAAAGCTATGCGACCATAGTCGGTTTGAAGAGAAGAATTTGAAATACTTGTTCCATATACTATAATTAAATCATTATATACAGAATAACCATTTACTAAGAAATTATTAAGCTCAGTAGACCATATCTCTTGTCCTTTATCATATTTTACAAATTTAATTTTATCTGATACTTTATATCCCAATTTAGTATCAAAGCGTTCTATATATTCATATGCATAGCTTATATCTTTATTGTTAATATAATTATTATTTGAGATATAATGTCCGTTTGTTTTGAAATTCCATAGGTTTTCTAAATCCTCAGGGCTAGGTTCATCTTGAAAAATTTCATGTCCAGCTATATTTTTTTCAATTATTTCAGAAGTTTTATTGTGAGAGAATTTTTTTGTTGTTATATCTTGATAGACACTTTTTATATCATTTCGACTGAGTCCATCTGTTGATAAGCCATTTTCAACAAAGAAGTTTAATGCTTCTTTATATTCTAATTCTTCTGCGACAATTTTATATCCAGAGAAACTGATAATTAAGACAATAAGTATTATTGAAAAAGACCATGCAGGTTTAAATTTTAATTTTCTATTAATAGAAGTATTTTTGGGTGAGTTATCTTTCTCATTAATAAAATTTTTGTTAAAGGATAGTATTTTATTTTTATCTGGAAGTGGGATACTATCAAGTTGTTTTAGGGTATCTTTAATTTTTTTCATATAATTTTTTATACTAATTTATTTTAAGTAATTAATTAGTATTATGACCTCCAATCATAATTATTTTTAAGTTTTTTTATAGCTCGCTGATATTTTTTATGTAGTGAAGAAACATTTATACTCATCATTTTTGATATTTCTTTATATGGTAAATTTGAATATAGTCGAAATATTATTATCTGTCGTTCTTCTTCATCAAGCAAATTCAACATGTCATGTATGTTTAAATTTGAATATTCATCTTCTGATACTAGTGTGTTGTTTTCTAAAAAATCATTAATTGGTAATGAATTTTTTTTCTTTCGTATAGTATCGATGGATAAATGTCTAGTAATAGTAAGTATCCACGCTTTTGCATTACTCCCTTTTTGATATGTGTGAGCATATTTTGCTATTTGAATCATTGTTTCTTGTAATACATCCTCTGTATCTTGATAATTTCTAATTATGGCGTATGCTGATGAAAAAATTATCCTTGCCATACAGTCATATATTATGGATAGGGAGTCATGATTTCCTTTTGAAAATTCAATGATTGCCTTATCACATATTTTATTAACATCATTAAAAAGCATAAGTTATTTCCTCCTGTATATATTATACATAGCGTTTAATAAACTTAATTTCGGACAGAATATTTTATTTATTATATAAAAGTTTTCAATAAAAAGCTATATCTTAAAATGATAATTATGTTTTGGAATAAAAGGATAAAATATAATATTGAATAATTGAAGAATTCTTATTTATATGCTATAATTTTATTTATAACTTAATAATAGTATTTATTTTGATTTATAGATAAAAATATTATAAATTACTTTAATATTAAAAATTTAATTGTTACGGAGGTTTAATAAATGAATAAATTATCACCATCAGTTCTTTCAGCTGATTTTTCTAAGCTTGGAGAGGATATAAAAAAGATTGAAGCTGGGGGAGCAGATTATGTACATATAGATGTTATGGATGGTAGCTTTGTACCAAATATAACTCTTGGAGCACCTATTGTAAAGTCAATAAGGAAAGTTACTGATTTAACTTTTGATGTACATTTAATGATAAATAATCCTGATTTGTTTATAGATGATTTTCATAAAGCTGGGGCTAATATTATAACAGTGCATCAAGAAGCTTGTATACATTTACACAGAACTATTCAAAAGATAAAATCTCTTGGATTAAAAGCAGGTGTGTCCTTAAATCCAGCTACGCCAGTGTGTACAATAAAAGATATAATTCAGGATGTTGACATGATACTTTTGATGTCTGTAAATCCAGGCTTTGGTGGTCAAAGTCTAATATATAATGTTAAAGAGAAATTTTTAGACTTACAAGAGTTGATGTATAAGAAGAATATAAAGAAGGATATAGAGATTGATGGTGGAGTAACATTGGATAATCTCGAAGAGGTTTTAAGCTGGGGAGCGAATGTTATAGTTGCAGGCTCTGCAATTTATAATGCAGAAGATGTTGTAAAAAGAACTCAGGAGTTTAAAAGGATAATGCAATCTCCTAATAGATGTTAAGGCAGAAGTACTATGAAAGCAATAATAATAGCAAGTGGAAGTATTGTAAAAAGAGAAATATTTGATGAGATATATACAAAAAATGATTATATAATTTGTGCTGATGGTGGATTGAATTATTTAGATAGTTTAAATATAAAGCCTAATCTGATAGTTGGAGATTTTGATTCTGTAGATATAAGCTTACTTGAAAAATATAAAAATGTAACAATTAAAAGATATCCTGCAGAAAAAAACTTTACTGATACTGAAATAGCTATAGAAGAAGCTATTGCTTCTGGATATGATGAGATCACTATAATTGGCGCAACTGGAACTAGATTAGACCACACTATGGCGAATATCCTGCTTATTGAAAGATATATAAAGATTGGTATTAGTATAAGAATAGTTGATAACAATAATTACATATCAATACTTAATAAAGATACAATTATTAATAAAAAAGAAGGATACTTTTTATCAATTGTCCCCATAACTGATAGTATAGATGGAATAACGCTTAAAGGCATGAAATATCCTCTTTTAGATGTTAAGGTAGATAGAGGCTCAACTTTATGCATAAGTAACGAAATTATAGCCAATAAAGCCGAAATATCAATAAAGACAGGCGTGGGTATATTGTTTATTTCTAAGGATGTGTAGTTTTTATATTAGTGTGAATTATTAATAGATGAAAATTAAATTGTTAAATTTAATTTTAATTTTGAATTTTTCTCTTGCAAAAATTTTACAAATGATTTATAATTTACGAAACTATATATTGATAATTACGATGATAGGAAAAAGTAGTATATGAAACAGGTCAAAGAGAGATAGGGTAAGGTGAGAGCCTATTACAATGCTGTATATGAAGAACATCCTTGAGTATTCAACCGAACTGAGTGAACAAAGTTCGCTTTTTTAAAGTAGGCTTGAACGCGTCCAAAGCGTTATTTGGTCAAGTGAGCTTTTTTATTTATAGAAAGCTAATTTGGGTGGTACCGCGGAATTAGTAGCCCTTTCGTCCCTTATTTTAGGATGAAAGGGCTTTTTATATGCAGCGAAAATTATTTCGCATATTTAAATAGTGTTAAGATAATAACTTTTAACAAATCAGAAGAAAGGAATGGTTATTAAAATGAAAGCAATTGATATCAAACAATTGTACAAAATTGCAGATGAATTATATGGAAAAGAGATCTGCGTAAATGGTTGGATTAAAACCATTAGAGATCAAAAAAGTTTTGGATTTATCGAATTAAATGATGGGACATATTTTAAAAGTGTTCAAATTGTATTAGAGGGTAATTTAAGTAATTTTGAGGAAGTAAAGAAATTTTCAACAGGAAGTGGAATAACTGTTAAGGGTATATTAGTTCAAACACCTGAATCAAAACAACCTTTTGAAATTAAAGCAACTGAAATTGTATTAGAGGCTACTTCAAATAGCGATTTTCCACTTCAAAAGAAAAAGCATAGCTTTGAATATATGAGAACTATAGCTCACTTAAGACCAAGAAGTAACACATTCTCAGCAGTGTTCAGAGTGCGTTCATTAGCAGCTTTTGCTATTCACAAATTTTTCAACGAAAGAGGCTTTGTATATGCACATACTCCAATAATTACAGCAAGTGATGCAGAGGGTGCTGGAGAAATGTTTCAGGTTACTACTCTTGATCTTGAAAACATAGAGAAGAAAGACGGAGCTGTAGATTATTCTAAAGACTTTTTTGCTAAATCTGCAAACCTTACAGTTAGTGGACAGCTTGAGGCTGAAATATTCGCATTAGCTTATAAGAAAACTTATACCTTTGGACCAACATTCAGAGCTGAAAATTCAAATACTACAAGACATGCTTCTGAGTTCTGGATGATAGAGCCTGAAATTGCATTTGCTGATTTAAATGATGACATGGATTTAGCAGAGGATATGGTTAAATATATCATCAAATATGTAATGGAAAATGCACCAGAGGAAATGGCATTCTTTAATAACTTCATAGACAAGGGCTTGTTTGAAAGACTTAAAAATGTAGTAGAATCAGATTTTGGTAGAATTACTTATACTGAAGCTATTGAAATATTAAAGAAAAACAACGATAAATTTGAATACCCTGTAGAGTGGGGAACTGATATTCAAACAGAGCATGAAAGGTATTTAGCAGAGCAGATATTTAAGAGACCTGTTTTCGTTACTGATTATCCAAAGGATATTAAAGCATTCTATATGAGAATGAATGATGATGGAAAAACAGTTGCAGCAACAGACTTGCTTGTACCAGGTGTTGGAGAAATGATTGGTGGATCACAAAGAGAAGAAAGATTAGATATGTTATTAAAACGTATGAAAGAAATGAATATCCCAGCAGAAGAAATGTGGTGGTATTTAGAACTTAGAAAGTACGGAGGAGTTAAGCATGCAGGCTATGGATTAGGCTTTGACAGAATCTTAATGTATATTACAGGCATGACAAACATTAGAGATGTAATCCCATTCCCAAGAACACCTAAAACGGCAGAGTTTTAATATAAAATAATAACTTAGGGGAAAGCAATATGAGAAGATTAAAAATTATGTCTATAATATCACTGATAATATTAATACTTTCAGCTTGTGCAACAACTAAATTTAACGGCAGCAGAACAGGAAATGAAAGTCAGCTTATCATGGATTATGAGGTTTTAAACATGACAGAATCTCAAATTTTAGAGTTAGAAACAGGAGATACAGTTGAATTTGTAATAGTAAGTGAAGGTGGAAAAGTAGATATTACTCTTCAAAAGGATGGAGAAAGTCCTGTGTATGAAGGAGTGGATGTACCTACAAGATCATTTTCAGTGAATATATCCGAAAGTGGATCGTACAAAGTTACAGTAACAGGTAAAAATGCAAAAGGAAATGTTAGTATTATTAAAAAGAGTAATAATTAATATTAATAATTCCTAAGTTGTAATAAAGTGATAGAGTTACAATGAAAGGTAGGTTAAGTATATGCAAGTCAAAGAAAGAGTTCAAAAATTAAAAGATTTAATGAAGAAGAACGGTATAGATGCTTATATTATACCAAGCTCTGATCCTCATCAAAGCGAATATGTAGCTACTCATTGGGGTTCGAGAAAATGGATAACAGGCTTTACTGGTTCTGCTGGAACAGCTGTTGTAACATTAGAAAAAGGAAACGGACTTTGGACAGATGGAAGATACTTTATACAAGCTGAAAAGCAATTAAAGGATTCTAGTGTAGATTTATACAAGATTGGAGAACCATCGGTTCCTACTATTACAGAGTGGTTAAAGAAGAACTTAAAGGACGGAGCAACTGTAGGATTTGACGGAAAGGTTGTATCTAAGTCTTTCTATGATAACTTGAATAATTCTTTAGGTTCAAAGGAAATAAAATATAATTTAGATAATGATTTAATCGCTGAAATTTGGAGTGACAGACCTGAGATTCCAATGGATAGTTTTTATTCATTAGATGTTAAATTTGCTGGTAAATCTAGACTTGAAAAATTAAATGAAGTAAGAGAGCATATGAAGGAAGAGTCAATTACTCATTTTATTTTAAGCTCGTTAGATGATATTGCTTGGTTGTTTAATATTAGAGGAACTGATATTCAAAGCTCTCCAGTTACAATATCTTATGCACTTGTTTCAATGGATGAAGCTATAATGTTTGTAGATTCTAAAAAGCTTAATAATGATATTAAAGCTGAGCTTGTTAAAGATAATATATCTATAAAAGAATATAATGAATTGGATAAATCTTTAAAAGCATTAAACAATAAAAATGTAGTATCTTATGATCCGGCTAAAACTAATATGTGGATTGTAAATTCTCTATCTTCTGATGTTAAAAAAATAGAGGAGCAAAATTATACTACTAAATTAAAAGCAGTTAAAAATGCTGTTGAACTTCAAAATATGAGAGCTTCTCATATTACTGATGGAGTTGCAATGGTTAAATTCTTGCATTGGTTAGATAATAGCCTTGGAAAAGAAAAAATAACTGAAATATCTGCAACTGATAAATTAGCACAGTTTAGAGCTGAGGGAGAAAACTATAAAGGCCCAAGCTTTAACACTATAGCTGGTTACAAGGAACACGCTGCAATGATGCACTACTCATCAACTCCTGAAACTGATGTTGAGCTATTAAGAGAAGGATTTTTCTTAGTAGATTCAGGTGGACAATACTTAGGTGGAACAACTGATATTACTAGGACAATAGTATTAGGAGATTTAAGCTTAGAAGAAAAAAGAGATTTTACTCTAACTCTTAAAGGCTTTATAAATCTTAGTAGAGCTAAATTCTTGTATGGCTGCTGTGGAACTAATCTTGACGTATTAGCTAGAAGTCCATTATGGCAATACGGTATAGACTACAAATGCGGTACAGGTCATGGAATAGGATTTTTCCTAAACGTTCACGAAGGACCTCATGCAATAAGAAATAATTATGTTCCTGCTGTTTTAGAAGAGGGCATGGTTATGAGCAATGAGCCAGGCGTTTATAAAGAAGGAAGACATGGTATAAGAATAGAAAACCTAATAGTTGTTAAGAAAGATGAAAAAACTGAATCAGGACAATTCATGAGTTTTGAAACTATTACCTTCTGTCCTATAGATTTAGATGGAATAATCATTGATATGCTAAGCCCAGAAGATAAGGCATGGCTAAACAGCTATCACCGTGAAGTATACGAAAAATTATGCCCAACTCTAAGCGAAGAACAAAGAGCATGGCTAAAATACAATACAAGAGCAATATAAAAAGTGAAGTAAACTTTACGCTAAAAAAGCCACAGAAGACTGAATCTGTGGCTTTTTAATAGTGTGCCCAGCATGGGCGACAGCTTGACGGTGAAAGTCCGTTATGGGGCTTG
>JAEAME010000611.1_pt1 | contig 34408 bp, 33 predicted proteins | sample 8958731 | NCBI WGS metagenome assembly JAEAME01 (sample SAMN16933194, study PRJNA681113) | bioreactor sludge metagenome | isolation source: anerobic bioreactor sludge (Control) | place: India:Bengaluru | collected 2018-10-24
ACCCGACCGCGCTTGCCGAGACCCTGCCCGATATGTCCGGAAGTCGAATCAGCGAAGTGCCGGCTCGATCAAATACCGCTTCGCGCAAGGCGATTACCCGCTCCGGACAAAGCGTGTACGCACGGGTCATCGAGCGGGAAAGCTCCGACAAATTTTCCGGACTGCGGAGACGCTCCTTTTCGGGATCCAGGAGAATCTCTCTCATTGCGCTCGAAAACAACTCGAATTCACGATCTTCATGCAAGACCGAAAATATCGCGACCAGGCGAACGGGGTCCGAAAATTCAACGAAAATGCCCCTTCTTTCGAGGGCTGTTTGGATGTCCGGCGCGAATATTCCCGTTCTTTCGGTATTTACGGTCAACCTTAACGGATCACGGTCACGGGTGTCGTCATCGCCATCGAGCAACAGACCCGGGATTTTTCGAAGCTCCGATACCAGAGATCGAACCCGCTTCGCGGCGCGGTCAAAAGTTTCCGGTCCCGCTTGCTTCATTCTCCGGATCGCCAGATCGGAAGATGCGGAGATCGTAAACGACGGACTGGACGTTTCAAAAATTCTCAGGCTCTCCGCGATTCGGGCGCGTGAAACGCGACCGCTGTCATCGGCTTCGCCGGCCACATGCAGGATTGAGGCGGGCGTTAAAGCCGGAAGGGTTTTATGAAGGCTCTGAACGGATATATCCGCACCGGCCTCCATCGCCGTTTCGGGAAAACACTCCCCTCCGAACGCGAAATGCGCGCCGTGTGCCTCATCCGCCAACAAGCGGCATCCGAAACGATGAGCGACCTTTTCAATTCCGCGAATATCCGAGCACCGTCCGTAATAATCCGGAGATGTGATCAATACATCCGTGACCTCGGGATGCGCAAGGAGGAATTCCTCGAGGGATTTTGCGTTCATCGCGCAGAAAGGAGACGACAGATCCGAAAAAACAGCATCCTGCGGCAAAAAAACATATCTGCACCCGATGATGCTCAACGTCCATACGACGGACATATGAACCGGCCGGCAGAGCAGAAGGACGGAAGAACGGTTCAATACCGATGCCAGCATGATCCTCAGTCCCGTAGTCGTCCCCGAACAGAGGAAATATGAATACCCGCTTCCGAAAACGTCTGCGGCAAATCGGAGCGAATCCGCGACCGGACCTCTCGGGTCGTGCAGGTCGTCCGTCGAAGAGAGTTCGGTGGTATCCTCGTCAATCAACCGCCGGCAATCCAAATCATCGAAAAACCGGGCCCCGACGTGGCCCGGCATATGAAATCCGATCTCTTTTTCTTTCGATGAAGCGGACTGTGAGAAGTATACACCCGACTGTCGCCGGTCACCCCGAGAAGTCTCCTTCACAAAAAACCTCCGTCCGTCAATCGAGTTTCATCGTGTGGATGCCCGCGATTTCAAGCCAAATTTCCTTCTCGATCCGCTCGTTATCCTTGCGAATATCTTCGCTCGTCTCTTCCGTACGTATATTGCGGCTCCAATTCTTAGGCTCGCCCGGGTGTTTATCCTGCCTTTGATCGCCGCGGTTCCCGCGTTTATCATAATTCGGATTTCCGGCTCTGTTCCGGTTATCCCGATTATCCCTGTTCTCCCGGTTGTCCCGATTATCCCGGTTGCCCGAAGTATTAGTAACGGCGGCATCCTCGGGTCGGATCTCCCGCGTGATATGCTTGTTACCGGACGGCGCGCGGTTGCTCTGGGGATTCCTGGGTTGCGTGTTTTCCGATCCGGGTCGCGGTCCTCTGCGCCGATTGTCATATCCCCGATCTCTTCTTTGACCATCCCGGTCTTGCGGATTCGCGGCGGCCTTTTGATTACTTCTATCCTGACCACCGGGTTGTCTGGCGGCGGATGCGGATCTGTCCGGCTTATCCGAAGATTGCGGACCGCTTCTTCGATTATATCTGTACCCGTCCCGTCCGGGATCTCTGTCCGTTCGCATGTTCGGGTCCGGGTTGTTATCTCTCGGGGCACCCGGATTTCCCGTGTTCTGGAATTCTTCGCTCATTTAAATCCTCCTTCAGGGGTATCACACGTTCCCATTATATCCGTTTTTTGATCGTCTTCAACTTTTCGCCCGTCGGTCGATGATTTTATATCAACACCCGGATCCCGTTCCGGACGCGGAAGGTCCAATGTACAGAAATAACGCACTCTTGAATCCTGCGGAATGACTGTGATGATGTCCGGCATAATATCCCGGAGCGGAATGAGAACAAAAGCTCTCTGATTCATGCGCGGATGCGGAAGAATCAATCGTTCATCCTCGCGTTCCTGATTTTCGAAAAGCAGAATGTCGATGTCGATCGTCCTCGGGCCGAATCGCCGTGTTCTGATCCTGCCGAGATCCTTTTCGATGCGCTGAAGCCCGGATAAGAGATCCTCGGGAGAAAGCGAAGTATCAATCCGGACCGCCAAATTCAAAAAATCCGGTTGATCCCGAAAACCGACCGGCTCGGTCTCGTAAACCGGCGATACGGCCTCAAGGCGGACGTTGTCGAGCTCGCTCAGCCGGTCAAGCGCCGCCCGAAGATACTCGAGTCGATCGCCGACATTACTGCCCATAGAAAGATACGCCAGACTCATTTCTTATCGTCGCTTTTCTTGATAATCCGCTCCCGAAAAATGCGGACGCCCATGTATTCGAATTCTCCCTCAACGGGAGCTTCCGGCTTCTGGACACATACATCCAGCGCGTCTACGGAAGGAAAGCGGATTAACACCTCGGAGGCGATGGCCTCCGCCAGAGCCTCGAGCAGATCATAGCGCGTCCCTTCGACGATTTCGCGGACCGCCGCGAAAACCTGTCCGTAATCCACCGTATCGGAGAGCCGGTCGGTCCTTCCGGCCGTCATCTCCTTCAAACAGAGTGTCAAATGGACAACGAACGGTTGCGGTTTATTGCGTTCGAACTCGAAAAGCCCCGTCGTTCCCATGAAACGCATACCTTGAAGAATGATACGATTCCGGTATTTTCCCGCTGATTTCGCCATTTCAGACCTCCTCAAATTTTCGTTTCCCGGAAAGAATATCCGAGATGGTGATTGCTTGTATGACACCCTTCACATCGTGTACACGCACGAAGTCCGCCCCCAAAAATGCGGAGATACACGAGACCGCCGCGGTCCCGTTGTCCCTTTGGTCGACCGGCACATTGCCGAGCGCCGCGCCGATAAAGCGCTTCCGTGAAGGTCCGACCAAAACCGGAAAGCCCAGTTCTTTCAGTCTGCCGATCTCCCGGATCAGTTCGAACGATTCCCGATGGTCCATCCCGAAACCGATCCCCGGATCCAGCACGATTTGATCTTCTCTAACGCCTGCACGCAGCGCGGTGTCGACGCTTCCGGAAAGGTACGTGATCGCGTCCGTAACGATGTCGTCTGTTTTTTCGACGAGCGATGAATCGGTCGCGTTGAACATCAGAATCAGACCGGACCGGCTCTCGGAAGCCACCCGGGCAATGTCGGGATCTCTTTTGAGCCCCCAGACATCATTAATGATCGATGCCCCCGCTTCGACCGCTTTCCGGGCGACAATCGACTTTGATGTGTCTACGGAAACCGGCAAACCCAATCCGCCGGCGATCTTTTGGATGACCGGGATGACTCTGTTGATTTCCTCATCCGCTTCCACCGGGGCGTGTCCCGGACGCGTCGACTCCCCGCCGATATCCAGAATATCCGTGCCGGTCGCCGCCAATTCGGACGCGCGTTCTTCCGCGCCCTGAAGTCCGAAGTATTTGCCTCCGTCGGAAAAGGAATCGGGCGTAACGTTAATAATGCCCATCACATAGGTCTTCACGCCCAATGGGAACCGGTACGTTCCTGCACAAAACTCTCTTCGGCATTCACTGCTCATAGAAAAGACCTCACGATCGGGGACGATTGATCAGCGCGAGAGCCTCCGCCCGGGTACGGGCATCCGAACGGCAACGACCCCGCATGGCAGAGGTGACCGTTTTGGAACCCGGCTTTCGAATACCGCGCATGGTCATACAGAGATGTTCCGCTTCGATAACGACGCACACGGCATCCGCATCCACGGCTTTTTGGATCGTATCGGCGATCTCCGAGGTCAGTCTCTCCTGAAGTTGGGGTTTTCTTGAAAGCGTATCCACGATCCGCGCAACCTTGGATAAGCCGAGAATCTTTCCTTTTTTGGGGACGTAAGCCACATGCGCTTTTCCGAGAAAAGGAAGCAGATGATGCTCGCACATCGAATAGAACGGGATGTCTCCGATCAGGATCATCTCGTCGTTGTCTTCCTCGATGAAGGTCTTGATATCGTCGCGGATATCCCGGTTCATCCCGGCAAAAATCTCCCCGTACATCTTGGCGACCCGGTCCGGGGTCTCGATCAGTCCGGCGCGGTCCGGATCCTCCCCGATTGCGATCAGGATTTCCTTCACCGCTTTCCGGATCCGATCGGTATCGATTCCCGACGGTTTCTTATCGGCGTCGGATTGATTCTGGCTCATGATGTACACCTCGCTATCTGTTTCTTCATGTTTTTTCTGCCGCTCTACAATTCCTTAAGCATTTTGTTCCGGTATTGCACCGGAGTCATCCCCGTCTGCTTGCGGAACGCCACATTGAATCTTTGCGGGCTCGAAAAGCCGACCTGTGTAGCGATCCCGCTGACCTTGATCTCCCGCTGTTCCAGAAGTTTACAGGCCGCATTGACGCGTTCCTTCATCAAATAATTCATCGGGCTGATCCCGAATTCGTCCCGGAATGCCCGCGTAAAATAGCCTTGGCTCAGAAAGACATAGGAGGCCGCATCCGCCACCGAAGCGCCCCGATTGAAGTTCTGTTTCAAATAATCCCGCGCGATCAGGACCAACTCACGGGCCTTTCCGTGCCGAACCCGAAGGGATTCCTCCCACTCCTCCCGAAGCGCCCGCGATAGCGCCACAAGAAGTTCCATGGTCAAGAACTGCATCATCAGTTCTTTGCCGTACGCTTCGCTGACGCTTTCCCGGAGTATCCGCTCCACCAGATCCCCGATGTCCTCCCGGCTTCTGCCGGAAACGGTCAGGAAATAAGCATTCTGCTTATCCTCTCCGTCCTGTCCGCTCGCGAAATCAAGAAACCGTTCCAGCGGCTTGGAAAAAACCTCATAGGTCGGAAGCGCGGCAGTCGGACCCGTTTTCCGGTCTTTGGGATCCAGAAGCGCGCTCGGAGACCTGAGTTTCAGCGCGGCCTGCGCTTCTTTGATATCCTGCGAAAAACCGAAATAGAGGACAACCATTTCAGCCTGTCCGCTGATTACGCGTATCGTATGGTTGACATTCGGCCGGATCACCAGCGTCGTACCGTGGTCGAGCGGGACCGTTTTGCCTTCAATGGTCAATTCGGCCTTGCCCGATCGCAAATAAAGGAGTTCATGAGAAGTATGCCGGCTTGATTCGGGCACGGGTGTGCTGTGCTCAAAACAATGCTCAATCCCTTCAAAAACCACGGGGATCGATCCGGCCGATTCCAGTATGCTTTTTTCGATCGCGGGAAGAAGTTCTTCAAACATCGCGCTTACTCCTTTTCTCCGAAAATGTCACGTTTGCCCGACTCAGGACAGAAACCGTATATTATCGATAAATAACTCTCCGCTCTTGCTCGTATCGAAAATCTGCACGTTCAGGCGGTTCAACATCGGACCTTTTTCTCCCTCGACTTCGAGAATCAATGTCTGCCACCGTAAAACAGACTGTATGATTGCCTCTCCGAGATACCCTTCGATCGATAGTTTTTTCTCGTTGACATCCGGATTGAAAATATCGACGGCAATTCTCCGGAAGGCGCGCAAATCCATCGGAGCAAACAACGACGCATAACTCAGAACGGGACCGAATACCAGGAGACTGTTCTCCGATGAATACCGCAAATGCAGCGAACCGGACCCCCGGGTCTTGTTCAACAATTCCTGTTCGATGGTACAGGAGCCCTTGACGGTCTTAAAAACAGGCAGGATCTCGAACGGTTTATTCCAGGATACTTTGCCGATCATGTCCAGCTGATCGCACGAGGCAAAGGTCAGGTCCGGTGCGTAAACCGACTCTTCTCTGTCGAATCGGAAAGGCAGAACCGGCAGATCGGCACGGTTTCGAAACGTCGCGCCGTGCGGCACCGGGCTGAATCCGTAAGTCACCCCGGCGGGTTCGGCAATATCGTCATGCCACACCATAACCCGGATCCCGTGAAGAATTCTGGCGTTAGCCGGAACATATACACGATCCTCACCGCAAATCGAAAAGCCGCGCAGGACCGATTCGCCCTCCGAGAGCCGCAGACCGTCCACCGTATTGTCAAATGTCATCATTACCTTGTTGGACACGATCTCGACGCCGATACATTCCGGCGATGAGGAGGGCATTTTGGGTGTGAAGTGAATACCCAGGGCAATCGCGGCCAGACGTTGTCCGATCGTGAACGCTTTTGTTTTTTTCGGAAGAAGAAGATCATGCTGACCTAAAATACCTACTTGCATCGGCAATTTTCTTCGAATCGAAACCAACGTCTCATTGAGTTCGAGATACCGTAAAGGGTGGTCCGGGTCGAGTTCGTCGGGTGAAATCTGCAGAAAAATCAGAGACGGCACTACTTGTCTGTCCTCCACTTCAACCGGTCCGAAAATCGATGCCAGACTCAGAAGAAGCTTCCGGACTAATTTGGGATAGATCCCCGCCAATTCGCTGTCAAACCGGTCCGGCGCGAATACGATCCCCCGGATGTTCACATCCTTGAGTGCAAGCAACTTATGATTGAACATAACCGTCATCATGGATTCGGGCTTGAGATCGCCTCGAAAATCGTTCCTCTTCAGAGCTTCACCGATCTCCGCGGGAGAAATCGCCTTAACGTTTCCGGCGACCTGTACGGGTTGCAGGGTCGAGGTCGTTACGTCCGAAGTATTTTCTGTCGATTCGGATCCCGCGGATTTTTCGGCGCCCGCGACCGGAGATTGTCCGTCGGCGTCGTCGACTGCGGTTTCTTCATGGGAACCCGCGATTTTGGTTTTATCGTCCGCAATGATGCCGCGACCGTCCTTCTCATCCCGGGAGAGCATGTAGTACCAGTCCGCTTCGGACAGGTACAATTTCTTCTCCTTAAGAAGTCCGAGAAATTCTTTGTCTCCCTCAACGGTTTCGCGCGAAAGCCAACTCAATATCGACGAACCGTCCAGTGCAAGATCCATCATTCCGATCGGATAGTGAATCTGATCGGCGAGGCGATAGGCCATCGAAAAAGCGACCGATGAGATCCGGGTCAGTTGCGCCGAGTCGCGTACATGGACCCAACGGGTCCCGTCCACTCTCGAGTCGCCGGAATATGAATACTGCGTGTTCTCCCTGAGCCCCGTCCGTTCCGGCGAAAAAAAACGGATCAGCCGGAGCGTGTTTTTCTTAAGAGGAGTTCGCGGCGCGGCGGTTTGTGCGATCGGAACATGAAGCGGCCGTGACCCGATCATGATCCAAACATCCCCGCAACGGACGTCTTTAATGGAAATCGAATTCAACCCCGACGTGAAAATAAACGTATATGCATCCGTAGATGCTCGATAGGCCGGAAGTTCGAATCGAAAATTTCCTTCTGCGTCCGACTGAGTTTCCAAACTCAGGATCACACCGTAATCCGTATCGAGCTTCGAGACCCGACGCCCGTCCGTAGGATCCTTCACTACTTCGAGGGTTACCGTGTTATAGGGTGTTGAGATCCCGAAAAGCTTGACCGGGACCTTTTGCTGAAAAACCATCCCTTCGGACAGCCAAGCCGGAAGCCGGAACTCATTCATGATCTCGCATTCTCCTTAGTGATCGTCGTACTCTATCCGTATATTATACGCTACAAAGCCCCTGCCGGTAAAACATAAATTCCGGAACACCGCGATGCTCCAAAAAGGCATTTTTTCGATAATTCGAGTAAAAATGGTTCATAATCGTTAAATATTTGCATTAAATCCAGACGATATTCTGCATATATTATATTGACTGGTCTGAGCAAATCGTTTAGTATTTGTAAAAAGTTATTGATAAACGGGGGAAATTGTCGTTTTAAGGACTTTAAGTCCTAGAGGGGGGACAAGATGGCCAAAACTTCACAGGTAACGATCATGAACGACGGACTTGCCGATGAAATCGCAAAGAGACTCGGCAACCTCCTTCGAGAGGCGCGTCACAATCAGCGGATTTCCCAACACCAACTCTCGGATCAGGTCGATATCAATACATCCTACTACAGCCTGATCGAAAACGGCGAGGTCAATCTGACCCTGCGAAAATTCATATGCATTTGCCTGGGTCTCGGGATCCGCCCCGATGAACTCATTCGGGTTTTGCTCGATTCCTTCAGCTCCCTTGAATTTCCCGAGTGAAGGCATTTATATAACTTTTTTGTCCGCATACTTTTTTTCGTGTCCATTTATCGCTATAATCGAGATGCCGCATTGCAAAATTTTCAACCGGCATCGGAGGTTATCCATGACGCGACTGATCATTAATTCAACGGATCTGAAGAATGCCCAATACGAAGACATTCGTAAGTCATTCAATACGGAGGCCGTTTCGTTTTGTTCTCATTACCATGAGCGTTCCGGCCATCCGAGCGATATTCCGGCACATTATCATGAATATATTGAGATGATCTATGTGCTGGAAGGCACCTTCACCGCTACGGTCAGCGGGCGGGATTACACATTGAGCGACGGGGATCTGCTGCTGGTGAATGCAAACGAACCGCATTCCTTTCATCGCCATGCCGAGTGCAAGTTTATTTGTCTTCAATTCGATCCTTTTCTCCTTTTCTCAACGGTTCGCTCGACCTTTGAGGCGCGTTTCATCATGCCGTTTATCATGGCATGTTCCTCTCCCCAACGAGTCATCCCTGCTTCGGAGCTGATACAGACCGGAATCCCGGCACTGGTCGAGGAAGTCAACCGCGAATACAATGAAAAGGACTATGGCTACGAATTGGCGGTTCGGGCGAGCATATGCAGAATCTTTCTGTGGTTTCTGCGCAAATGGCGCAAGCAGGGCGTTCATATGGGGGTTACGTCTTCTGTAAGAAACGAGGACATCGCGCGTCTGGAAAACGTTCTCGGCTACATCGATCAGAATTATATGAGGACCGTCAGCGCAGAAAAAATGGCTCGTTTATGCAATATGAGTTACAGTTATTTCTCCAGATTCTTCAAGGCATCCATCGGCAGATCCTTCTCGGAATATTTGACGTATGTTCGAGTTACCGAGGCGGAGAAACTCTTGATCACATCCAATCAGAATGTCAGCCAGATTGCTATGGAAACGGGCTTTACGAACGCCAGTTATTTCATTACGCAATTCAAGAAGCATCGCCAGATGACGCCCAAGAAATTCAAACAGCGTCTTCTGCGGGACGCGATGGACCGGGTCTGATTATTTTTAAAAACCCGGAAGAACGGAAAATCCGGAACAGCAATCTCCCGTAATATAAAAACACCCCGGTCGAATACGACCGGGGTGTTTGATTGTGGCTGCCGAACTAGGATTTGAACCCAGACAAACTGCTCCAGAGGCAGTCGTGCTACCCTTACACAATTCGGCATCGAAGAAAAAAGCTCTTCCGTCGGCAGGAAAGTCCGCCGACGAATGAGAGTATATCAAATCGCTTCTTGTACCGCAAGTATGAAATACGCGATAACCTATTCATTCCCGGATTCTCTGAATCGTTGCGTTTTAATTCGGGAACATATATATTAGAATAAATCGTTATTATCGGGCATTCATTTCCGGGGGGTGACATATATGTCTGACCTAAACATTAACAATCAAGGGAATTATCAGAGTCAGATACCCGATCCGTACGCAAATAAACAACTCGACAACATGGTATTGATTTCTCTGCTTCTGGGCATCTTCGGATTATCGGCGATCGGTTTGATTCTGATTATCATCGCCCGCCGGAAGGGCGCGACCGGAGGGCTTGCGACCATTAGTTTATTGATCAATTCCGTGTTTTTGATCGTAGTGGTATGCAATTTCGCGGCCGTGATTTTTTTCGCGATACAAGCCTACATAAACGCCGCGGCCGGGGCGGCAAGCGGTCTTTGCTGGCTTTCGTTCTGCCCTCGCTGATATTCGTTCCAGGGAACGCCGATCAATATTCGATTCTTCCGGAAGTCCCGGTTGAATCTATCCGCGCCCATCGGGCATTTTCGGAATGTCGGTGAGCGAAGAAATCAGATCCAGTTCTTCCATTTTCGCGCGAACAAGGCCGATATCCCGCCAAAGCGTGATCCTTTCGTTATTGTTTCTGAGAATATAGGCCGGGTGAAAGGTCGGAAAGATCAGATAATCGTTCTTTTCGATGAAACGACCGCGAACCTGTCCGATCGGCTCGTCGTTATTCATGAAATACTTAAAGGCGGTCTTCCCGAGAAGAACGATAATCTTGGGTTTGGCAAACCGAATTTGCTTGGCCAGATGCGGCATACAAGCTTTCGCTTCTTCGGCAGTCGGGACCCGATTCTCGGGGGGGCGGCATTTGACGATATTACAGATGTGAAAATCGTCCTCCGAAAATCCATATGCCTTCAAAAGAAGATCCAGAAGACGCCCGGCCTGGCCGACAAAAGGAATACCCTGTTGATCCTCGTTCGCTCCCGGTCCTTCTCCGACCAACATCAGCGGAGCGCGGATCGCGCCTCTGCTGATCACGACATTTTTTCTTGTCCCGGAAAGGGAGCAAGCCGTACAGCGTTTACATTCATCGAGAAAATCCGACCAGGTATAGGACAAAAGGATCACCGCCTTTTCAAGAGGGCAATAGGTTTGAATCCATTTTCATAAGGACCATACCCTCCAACCCATTATACCAAATCATCGGCAATGCGCATCCGAACGGTGAATACCGAACCCTTACCGACCTCGCTTTCCACCGAAACGCTCCCTGCGTATAATTGGGCAATGTGCTTCACAATGGAAAGTCCGAGTCCGGTACCGCCAAGTTCTCTGGAGCGACTTTTATCTACACGATAGAACCTCTCGAAAATGCGCGGCAAATGCTCTTGCGAAATCCCTTCTCCGGTATCGCGCACCGTGACGGCAATGATGCGGTCCGGCTCCCGAACCGCTTTAATCCTAACTTCCCCTCCCTCACGGTTATAGTTGATCGCGTTGTCCAAAAGATTGATGAGTACTTGCTTTATACGCATGCTCGATGCCCGGACCGGCAAAGGCTCTCCTTCACTGCGGATCAATGCGATTTTCCGCTCCGCTGCCTTATCCCGCAACATATTCACAGTTTCTTCGATCAACGGATTGATATCAAAAGACTCACTTTCCGAATCCTGCTCAATCCGTTCGATTTCCGAAATTTGAAGCACGTCGCTGATCAACCGGTGAAGCCGCTGGGCTTCAATATCGATAATATCCAGAAAACGTTTACGGACAGCCGGATCAATATCATCAGAACCGCGAAGTGTGTCGATAAAGCCTCGAATGGATGTCAACGGCGTCTTCAGTTCGTGGCTGACATTCGCGGCAAATTCCGCCTTCATGTCCTGAAGCGCGGCCAAGCGGCTGTTCTTTTCCTCGAGTTCACGCATGTCGCGCTCGAGGCGATCCGCCATTTCATTAAATGACTTGGACAGTGCCCCGATCTCATCCGGCCCACCCGTAATGATTCGGGCCGAGCAATCCGAAGTCGACAGCGATTCCGCCGCTTTTTTCAGTTCGCACAGAGGTTTTATAAGTCTTCTTGAATAGAAATATCCAAATACCGAGATTGCCAAAACCGTCGTTGCTGCCACAGCGAGAAACGCCCACTGCATGCGTCGGACTCCCCGCTCATATTCGACGAGTGGCATCGCGATCCGAATAACCATATCGGAGGACTCGTCGTAGTCGGCCATGTACAGCATGTCTGCTCCGACCGTTCGGCTGTACCGCTTCTCGTAAGCAATTCCCCCCGACGAGAAGGCAGATATAACCTCCGCGCGATCCAGATGATTATCCATGGTATCGGCATCCTCCGTACTGTCAAAAAGAACCGTCCCGCTCCGGTCGATTGCGGTGATCCTCAGGTCCCCGGAGGTCCTAGAAAAAATGTCGATACAATCTCTCCCGGCGTTTTCGAACGTCGCTCCGCGCGCGACTTCTTTTTCGAAAAAAAGGCCGGCAGAGACGAGTAACTGGCGATTTGTGTTTTCGGCATATTCCGAAAGGAAATAGACACCGAATGCGCCGGTAATCAAGATGGAGAGCAACACAACAAAAAAGATAAAAGTCTGAAATTTTCTGATCATGCGAGCACCGTCCGTATTCCCTTAATGAATCGCCCTACTCACGAAACCGATATCCCCTGCCGCGCACTGTCTCGATATATTCCGGGTGCGCATCGTCCTTCTCGATTTTCTTTCTTAACTGGCGGATGTGTACATCGACCGTTCTGGTCTCCCCGATGTACTCGTACCCCCAGACACGATTCAGAAGATCGTCCCGGGAGAAGGCGACGCCTCTGTTAAGCATCAGATGTTTCAGAAGCTCATACTCGCGATGGGTCATATCGACCTCCGTACCGTCCAAGAACACTCGATGACGCGTATCGTCCATTCGGATCGAACCGGCCTCCAACATGGAAAGTCCGGCGTTCTCATCGGAAACGATTCTCTCCGGCGCAACACTCTCCCCGAACGCACCGCAGTTAAAAGAAGAACGGGACTCTCCGTCACGGGACGACCCGTCTGACCCGCCGATTCTTTTCTCCTCCTCCGAAATAACACCACAAGTGGCCTCATACCGACGGATCTGAGCGGCAACTCTGGCAAGAAACTCCCGGATACCGAAGGGTTTGGTGATGTAGTCGTCGGCACCGACCCCGAGTCCGCGGACCTTATCCGACTCGCTCGCTCTCGCGGTCAGCATGATGACCGGAGTAACGGCGTACTCTTTTTTTTCACGAATTCGCGAGCAGATTTCAAATCCGTCCATACCCGGAAGCATGATGTCCAATATGAAAAGGCAGATATTCCCCACCTCGGGCAGATGTTCGATGAATTCTCTACCGTTATGAAAAGTGCTGACGCTGTAGCCTTCGCCGACAAGATTATATTCGATCAACTCGGCGATCGACGATTCGTCTTCAACCACGACCACCTTGCGGTTTACCGTCATAATGTCTCGGGCCTCCTGCCCTTGATGAAGAAAATCACCCATTCCGCGACATTTTGCGCGTGATCGGAGATCCGTTCAAAGTACTTACAGATTAAAAGAAGCTCGGTCAGAATCTCGATCGAGTCCGGATCCTGACGCATTCTTTTGACCAGATACTCTTTGATTTTAACATACAAGGCATCCACCTTGTCGTCCATATGAACGACTGCCGAAGCGATTTCTTCATTCTTGGACACATAGGCTTCCAGTGCGGATTTGATCATCATTTTCGAGTAGTCCGACATGCGGATGACGTCCGCCGGAATCACGATGTCGGTATGAAAGGATGATAGGATCAAAACCTTTTCACAGATGTCGCCGGCGTGATCGGCGATCCGTTCCAGATCCGTGATCAGCTTGAGCGTCGATATCGCGTCGCGAAGATCCGCGGCGACAGGCTGCTGTCGAATGATCATCTCGACGCACGCCCGATCGATCTCGCGCTCCATTTCATCAATCAGGTCATCGTTATCCATGACCCTTTGAGCCTTTTCCGCATCGATTTCAACCAGGGCGTCCACGGCATCGGTGATTGCGGAGAGCGTCATGGCCCCCATACGGATGATTTGTTCATGAATATGGATCAATTCATTTCGGAACTCTTCTCTTACAACAGACATATTTTCCTCCTTTTCGATCAGCCGAAACGGCCGGTCACGTATTCTTCTGTTTTTTTATTTTTCGGATCATTAAATATTTGCATGGTCGGTCCGTCCTCGATAATCTCCCCCAAGAGAAAAAACGCAGTCCGGTCGGATATTCGAACAGCTTGTTGCATGTTGTGTGTCACGATGACGACCGTGTATTTTTTCTTGAGTTCATACATCAGGTCTTCGATTTTAATAGTGGATATCGGATCAAGCGCCGATGTCGGCTCGTCCATGAGGAGAATATCCGGTTCGACCGCCAGTGCCCTGGCGATACACAGCCGCTGTTGCTGACCGCCCGATATCCCGAGTGCGGATGCCTTCAGGCGATCTTTAAGCTCATCCCAGACCGCCGCGTTCCTGAGGGAATTCTCGACTATTTCGTCGAGGTCGCTTTTCTTTTTAATGCCGTGAACCCTCGGTCCGTAAGCGACATTATCGTAAATACTCATCGGAAAAGGATTTGGTTTTTGGAAAACCATACCGGCTCTCTTTCGAAGAAACGTCACATCCGTGTTCTTGTCGTAAATATCTTCGCCGTCGATCCGTACGCTTCCTTCGCGTCGGAAGTTGTGGATCAGGTCGTTCATGCGGTTCACCGTTTTTATACATGTCGATTTCCCGCACCCGGAGGGACCGATAAAGGATGTGATCTCATTTTTCCGGATCAACAGATTGACGTTCTTCAGCGCCTGCATCTCCCCGTAATAAACGTTCAGCCCTTCGATCTCAATCTTGATGTCCGTCATGATGGTCTTACCTCTCTTACTGTTGTCCTATTAAAATACACCGTTCATCGTTATTTACCGACACGTGCTCTTTTTATGTCTCTTGAAGCCCATACCGCGACCCGGTTGATAATAAAAACCAGAATTAGAAGTGCCGCCGCCGTTGCGAAAGGAACTGCGGGCGGATCCTTCCCGTTCATCGCCGAATTGTAAAGATGAAGAGCCAGCGTGTTTCCCTGATCGAAAACATGCCCGAACAACGCGGTGAAAATGTTGTCCCCTTTCGGCATGTAGTATCCGGAAACGCCGACCGTGAAAAGAAGGGCGGCGGTCTCCCCGACAATTCTCCCGATCGCAAGGACGACGCCGGTCCTGATCCCCGGAAGCGCGCAGGGTAGAACGATTCCCATCGTCACGCGCAATTTTCCGGCTCCGAGCGCCAGACCGCCCTCCCGATACGCATCCGGTACGGAAAGAAGCGACTCCTCCGTCGTCCTTACGATGATCGGAAGAATACAGATCATCATCGTCAGGCTTCCCGAAAGAATCGACAGTTTTAATTGAAATAAGACGACGAAGATCGCATATCCGAAAAGTCCGAATATAACCGACGGAATACCGGACAGAACCTCCGTAGCAAAACGGATTATTCGAATCATCCTGCCTTGCCGCGCGTACTGTGTCATATAAACAGCTCCCCCGATGCAGATCGGAACAGCAAATAAAAGCGACAGAACAACTACATAAAGGGTGTTAATGATCATCGGAAGGATGCCCTTACTGCCGTTTTTCGCTGCGGAATATTCCGTTATCAGAAAGCGAAGACTCAAATGCGGAAGTCCTTTATAAAGGATGTATCCGATGATTCCAAAAAGAATAAGGACCGTGACCCCCGCGCTGAACCAGATCAGTGAAAGAAGGAGAGTATCCTTCCGTTTTTTGCTGTTCACTTCCCCTTACCTCCTTTTCCGGATATGTATGAAAAGGTGATATTGACGAGCATGATCATAATAAACAAGACGAGCCCGATCGCAAACAAGGCCTGACGATGAAGGCCTGCCTCCGCGTATCCCATCTCAAAGGCGATTCCCGCAGTCATCGGTCGAACCGAAGAAAACAAAGTCGGAAACTGCACGATATTTCCCGCGACCATAATGACGGCCATGGTCTCTCCGATCGCCCGGCCTACTCCCAGGATTACTCCCGCGAGAATACCGGATCTCGCCGCGGGGATCTGCACGGAAAAAATGGTTGATATTTTCGTGTTACCCAACGCCAGCGCCGCTTCGGTATATGCGATCGGGACACTTTTTAACGAGGTTTCGGCAACCCGGATGATCGTCGGAAGAATCATAATCGAAAGAATTACGATCACCGCCGTCAGCCCCGAACCGGTTGAGTTGTACCCGAGTCCGGTGAAAAATTTCCGGATAAACGGTACCAGGACTTTCATTCCCCAAAACCCGTAAATAACCGACGGAATACCGGCGAGAAGTTCGACGGCCGGACGGATAACCCTGGATATCCTTATTGGTGCGATCTCGGAGAGAAAAACAGCCGTCAACAAACCGATCGGAACACCGATCAGGATCGCCCCCACACATCCGATAATCGATGTGAGGATCATGTTAAAAATTCCGAAGCTTGGTTCTTCCGCAACCGGTGCCCACTTTGTACCGAAAATGAAATCCGCGAAACCGATTTCATAAATCGCGGGCAACCCGGAGGCGAACATATATATTGTGATGATCGCGACAGCACCGACCGATATAAAAGCGGTAATTTTGAACACGGTCTCGGCAGATTTTTCGATCCCCGAGACTGCCAGTGCCATAACGGCGGCCGCCATGGAAAAAAGGAGAAATAATGACCAGCCGAATTGCATACTGACGCCGGAAGAAGAAAAACCGGCACGAAGAAGGCTTGTTCTGAGGGATGTCACGAATAACGTTAAGACGACACCCATAATAAACGATGCGAAGAAGGATCCGGACGCCATGCTGTGCCTTTTCATGAGGATCAGGATCATTCCGGCTGCAACAAGTAGCAAGGCGGATATCATTGAGATCCTCATTCCCAAAGGAAATCCGACCAACTCCGCTTCGCTGACCCGTATGCTCGAAAAAATGACCGGATAGCCGCCCACGCGAAGCGAAAAATCATCGAAAATCAGATGAATAAACGGCAGAGCCGGAGCGGTCACCGCGAGGATCGCAAACGCGAAGGAAGCCAGACGCAGTTTACTGCGACGGACTTCCTTTCTTGCTTCGGGGGAAACGATGTCGATTTTCTTTTCCAAAAGAGTACCTCTTGTCATATATTGAGAGACGAACCCGACTTTTATTTTTTATTCGGGACAACACCGTCATCCGCAATAATCTTCATGCCATCATCCGAGTAAACAAAGTCGAGAAACGCCTTTGTCAGAGCATCCGTAGAGCCATTTTTCGTGATCATCAGAAAAGGCCGTTGCAATTTATAGGCTCCGGAAGCGACATTTTCCTCCGTGGCGGCGACTCCGTCGATATTAAGAGCAATCACGCTTTCATCAAGCGATGACAGGGAAACGTAACCGATCGCGTTCGGGTTACCGGAAACCGCCTGCTTCACATTTCCTGTGGAGTTCTGTTCTTCGGCATACACGGCGGCATCTTTGATCCCGACGATTTCCTCAAAAGCTCCCCGGGTCCCGGAAGCCGCTTCTCTTCCGATACACTGGATCGGTGCGTCTGCCCCTCCGAGTTCACTCCAGTTTGTGATTTTTCCCGAGAAAACATCCGCCAATTTTGAAAGAGTCAGCTCTTTTACGGGGGATTGCGGATGAACGATCACCGCGACTCCGTCAAAGCCGATGATATACTGCTCAAAGCCGGCGGGATTTTCGGAATCTTTAAGTCCTCTCGATAACAAACCGATATTTGCCGTTCCGTCATTCACCGCGGCAGGACCTTCACCGGATCCGTTACCGCCGACCGAGATCTTGACGTTCGGATTAATATTCATGAATGCTTCGGCAAGGGCGTTACTGACATCGGCCATCGACGTTGACCCGGTGAGCGTCAATTCTCCGCTCAAGTCGCTCTGTGCGCTGCCCTTCGTCTGAGTCGCGCTGATCTCCGTACAAGCCGACGTTAGGATCAAGGAAAATAGAATAACAGTCATTACTATTTTTCGAAAAGATGATTTCATTCTTCTGCCCTCCTCATTTTCATGATGTCAGAATAACAACCGTGCATCATGGGAGGATTAGCTTAAGATCATTCATTGTAAAATCTGCGTAAAATAAAAAAGACGCTCCTTTACAAAAGCGCCTGTGTTAACTTGATTTTCATCTTACTCTTGTCGTGATATGCTCACTTGAGGATCACGATCGTGACTCCGTCATTGGCCCGCGACCAATCCGGATCGGTGCGAAACGCGGGACACATCTCGATCAGCGAACGCCCGGACCGTTCAAACGGGCCGAAGAATTCTCCGGGACAGTAGGCCTTAATGCGTCCCTCATCGAGCATCGTACGAAGACAATCATGCGTTGCAACCTTCAGCACGCCGCCCTGTCCGGAAGAACCATAGCCGTGAATGACCTTCACCTGCCGGATTCCGATCCGACGCATAGTGTTGATTTCGAAGCGGAGCTTCTTCATCGCCGCCTCTACCTGTGGCATTCCTTCCTCGATGTTAATGATACTCGCAGCCAATAAATTCCCTCGATTCAGCAATTCCAACCATATCCCGAATATATCGGGCGGCAAACTCTCAGTGATAAAATGAAACCGGCAGAATAAAAACAATCCATCTGATCAACCCCTGACCGGGTCGACCGTCCCACATATTCACAAGTAAATTATAACACACATCATACCTGTTGTGAAAACGGCTCCCTTTTTTTGCTATAATCCGAGCATGAGACTTGATCGAATTCTGGCCAACTCGGGATACGGAACCCGCTCCCAAATTAAAAAACTGATTCGCTCCGGCTCGGTTATTGTCGGAGATCATGTCGTTTGCGACCCGTCCGCCGATATTGCCGCGGATCTGTTTTCAAAAATAGAGATTTCCGGCGGGCCGCTCAACGTCTCAAGTCACATTTATCTCTGCCTCAATAAACCCGACCGCTGTTTGACCGCGCGAAAAGATTCGCGATTGGAGACGATTGAGCAATTCATCCCGGAAAATCTCCGCGGAAAAGGTCTTTCGCCCGTCGGGCGTTTGGATTATCACACGACCGGAGTCCTTCTTCTTACAAACGACGGTGAAATGAATCACCGGCTGACCTCGCCCAAATGGCATTTGTCAAAAGCATATACCGTCAAATATTCCGGACCGCCGATGCGTTCTGAAGAAGCACGCCTCTTCGCGGACGGTTTTGTTCTGAAAGACAGGCCGGGCAAGCCGGAGCCGCTCGCTCCGGCACAACTCACGTTGATCGACGAAACGCATTGTGCGCTGACTCTTTTCGAGGGAAAAACACATCAGGTGAAGCGGATGTTGGCCGCTGTCGGTCGGAACGTGACCGACCTGCACCGCCATGAGTTTGCCGGTATCCGCGCGGATCCGGGACAGAAACCGGGCGATATCCGTGAACTGACCCGGGATGAAGTATCGTATTTGAAACGAGCCTGTCAGATGGCGGAATAACCGCGGTTATCCATCCTTTTCGGTGAAGGCGCGGCGCTCGGCGACGATCGTAGCGAGATACTTCTCCGCTTTCTCTTTGTTCTCCGTCGACGCCGACAGACAGAAGACGAGCGACGGCGGATCGGATTTCCAACGATTCTCAAATCCCATCGCGGAGATCAACTCCGGATCATCGATCATCAGCCCGTAGATATGGCGCTCGGAATCGCTATCCGATTCTACCCGATCAGGGTCTCCGAATCCATTCTTATCCAGCACGGCATAATGTTCGTCGTTCGAAAAGTAAATCGGCTCGACACCCTCCATCTGTTCTTCGGTTAAATCGCTCTTCAGGTCGTTGTACAAATCATCGATCGGCAGGAAATTCGCACAAAAGAAGGGAAATGATCTTGCATCCGTAAGGATGATATCGTTTTTCACCGAAAGAAAAGCGGTTGCGGCTATTTCGCCGTTCATTGAATCATCATCCGCAGGTTCCGAATTGTCCACGACGAGGTTTGCGCTGTACACCGCCGGATTCAATGACCACCCTTCAGACTTTGTAACCTCTACGATCTGATCGTTGAATTTTTCGAAATGGCCGACGGCGACGATGCGCATATCGATCGTTGCGGTGAAAAAAAAGCTTCGGGCCATCATAAAAACAACAATCAGCAAACAAGCGATCAACACATATCGCCACCACGAATAATAAAAGTGGTTGCGCCATTCTTTCGCGGTCTTACCGAAGAATTTATGCGCTTTTTCGCGAGCAATCCCATCCCGGACCGCTTCCTGTCTCTTTCCGGAAGCGATCTCGTACACTTCGTTAATCTCGTCCAGTTTTTCGCGATTCGCCTTGATGTCGCCGCGATATTGCTTGATCATTTGCCAGTACTTCTGATCCAGAACATACTCGGTCGCGGATTCTTCCAGTCCGAAAAACCGCATGGCTTCGGCCCGATCCATCGGTTTCTCGGGGTTCTCCGGAATATCCGGATCCAAAACATCGTGCGTCAAGGCATTTGCTTCCCGTTCGTCCATGAGAGAATCTTCTCCTTGTTACTCCAAAGGTTTCATCGTCGGGAAAAGCAACACATCCCGGATCGAGGCATTGTCCGTAAGCAACATAACCAACCGGTCGATGCCGATACCCAGTCCGCCCGTCGGGGGCATACCGTACTCGAGCGACACGCAGAAATCCTCGTCGTGAAGATTCGCCTCATCGTCGCCGGCCGCACGTTTTCTGATCTGATCGGCGAAGCGTTCGCGCTGATCGATCGGGTCGTTGAGCTCCGAATATGCGTTTGCGAATTCGCGGCAACCGATGAAGAGTTCAAACCGGTCGACAAGGCCCGGCTTATCTTTGATTTTTTTCGCAAGGGGCGATACTTCGATCGGATAATCATGAACAAAGGTCGGTTGAACGAGTTTGTCCTCGCAGAATGCCTCGAAAAGCAAGTTGAGCACATCTCCCTTGCGCGCCGAAGGCGCCGGTTCGATCCCTTTGCTTTTGGCGGCCTCGATCGCTTCGGCGTCCGATTCGATCGCGGAAAAATCGATCCCCGCATACTTCAGTACGGCGTCCGTCATGGAAATGCGTTCAAAGGGAGGCTTCAAACAGATTGGCGTTCCCTGGTATGTAATCTCGGTCGATCCGTTCACTTGAATGGCGACCTCGCTTATGAGCTCCTCGCACAGCGACATCATTCCGCGAAGATCGGTATATGCCTGATACAGTTCGACCGCGGTGAACTCGGGATTGTGCTTCACGGACATTCCTTCGTTGCGAAACAGCCGGCCGATCTCGTAAACACGTTCAAATCCGCCGACAATCAGCCGTTTCAGGTAAAGCTCGGGCGCGATCCGCAGATACATATCGATGTCAAGGGTGTTATGGTGCGTGACAAACGGCCGCGCCGTCGCGCCGCCCGGGATCGAATTCAGGATCGGTGTCTCGACCTCGATAAAATCCAAACGGTCCAGGTAACCGCGAATCCCGCGAATGATCCGGGATCGCTTCTCAAACGTGTCGCGGACCTCCGGATTAACGATCAGATCCACGTAACGCTGGCGATAACGGGTCTCGGTATCTTTGAGGCCGTGATACTTGTCCGGTAAAGGACGCAAGGCCTTCGTCAGCAGTGTGTACTCTTTCGTGCGGACGGAAATCTCGCCCATACGCGTGCGGAATACCTCGCCGCGCACTCCGACGATATCGCCGATATCGAGTTTTTGCCAACGTTCGTATGCGTCTTCCCCGACAGCGTCGATCTTCGTGAAGATTTGGATTCTGCCGCGACGGTCATAGAGATCACAAAAACTGACCTTCCCCATTCCTCTTCTGGAGAGGATTCGCCCCGCCACCGATACCTCGGTTCCCTCGACGTCTTCGAAATGATCGGTGATGTCAACGGAGTGATGCGTGACCGGATAAACGAGCTCGGTAAACGGGTCTGTGCCCTCGGAAATCATGTCACGGAGCTTTTCGAGACGTATGCGTATCTGTTCCTGCGTATCGAGGACTAAATCCTCTGAGCGGGAATTGGAGTCCGTTGGGTCTTGCATGGTTTGATGAATCCTTTCCTAAAAGGGATACGTCCTGTCAGTCGGGCTTTCCGATCTTCACAATTTTGTATTTGAAGGTGCCCGAGGTTGTCTGAACATCCACGATCGATCCCTTCTTCTTCCCGAGAATCGCTTGGCCGACCGGGGAATCCGAAGAAATTCTGTTCATGAAAATATCCCCCTCGTTGGGATTAACGAGGCTGTACTGCGCTTCTTCCTTGGTCTGCTCGTCCCGAAGAGTAACTAACGAGCCGAGTGAGACTTTGGTTTTGCTGATTTCCTCTTCATCAATCACGCGTGCATTCTTAAGAATCTCTTCCAGTTCCATAATGCGCGCCTCATTTTTGGCTTGGGCTTCCTTGGCGTCATCATATTCGGAGTTCTCGGTCAGATCTCCCTGACCCCTTGCATCCTTCAGACGCTCGGAAATCTCGGCGGCTTTAACGGTTTTTCTTTCAGCCAGTTCATCCTGAAGGCGCTTAAGGCCTTCGACGGTAAAGGCATTCAATTCATTCTCTGACATGTTGTCTCCTTCATCACTCTTTGTGATTTCATGATATATCAATTTATTCTTTTTTGCGAATTTGTCAATCCAAACCGCTATCTCGGCCGATCGTTATCCTTCTGGATAACATCGTGCGCGCCGCCCTCCACAATGGACGTGGAAGAAACGACCACCAAACGGGCTTTTCGCTGAAATTCTTCGATGGAGGAAGCCCCGCAGGAGTTCATCGTCGATTTTATTTTTGCAAGGGATGTATCCAGATTGTCCTTCAGCGTACCCGCATACGGAACATAAGAATCAACGCCCTCCTCGAAGGACATTTTCCCGCCGGTTCCTCCGTCGTCGTATCGCTGCCAGTTTCTCGCCCGGTTCGAGCCCTCACCCCAGTATTCCTTAACGTAGTTGCCCGCGACGAGCATTTTCCGGGTCGGGCTCTCGTCAAAGCGGGCAAAGTAACGGCCGAGCATCATAAAGTCCGCGCCCATCGCAAGCGCCAACGTCATGTGGTAATCATGCACGATTCCTCCGTCCGAGCAGATCGGGACATAAATTCCGGTTTCGTCGAAATATTTCTTTCTCTCCGCCGATACGGCCAGTACTGCCGAGGCCTGACCGCAGCCGATTCCCTTCTGCTCGCGGGTAATGCAAATGGATCCTCCGCCGATACCGACCTTAATAAAATCCGCGCCGGCATCCGCAAGAAACCTGAATCCCTCGGCGTCAACAACATTTCCCGCCCCGACCGGGACCTCCGGAAAGTTCTGTTTCACCCAGCGAAGCGTCTCTTCCTGCCATTGCGAAAACCCGTCCGAGGAATCGATGCATAGGACATCCGCACCGGCATGGACCAGAGCCGGCACACGTTCTTTATAGTCTCTGGTATTGATCCCGGCGCCGACCAGAAGTCTTTTCTGGTCGTCGAGAAGTTCGATCGGATTCTCCTTATGTGACTCATAGTCCTTGCGAAAAACAAGTCCGACCAGATGGTTGTCTTTATCGACGATCGGCAATTGGTTGATCTTATGTTCCCAGATGATATCGTTGGCTTCTTTCAGCGTGGTTCCTTCCGGAGCGTACACGAGGTGTTCAAACGGAGTCATAAAATCGGAGACCTTCGTTGACGGATCCATGCGGCTGACCCGGTAGTCTCTGGATGTGACGAGACCCAGAAGTTTCCCGTTGGGCGTACCGTCGTGGGTTATGGCAACAGTCCTGTGCCCCATTCTCTCGCGGAGTTCAAGAACATCCGCAAGCGTGTTGTCCGGCGTCAGATTGGAATCGGATGTCACGAGCCCCGCCTTATACTTCTTGACCTTTCGGACCATTTCGCACTGGCTCTCGATCGCCTGGGACTGGAAGATAAACGAGATTCCGCCGCTTCTTGCCAAAGCAATCGCCATTCCGGAATCGGAAACGGACTGCATAATCGCGGAAACGACGGGGATATTAATCTTGAGCTTCGGTTCTTCGGCTCCCTTTCTGTACCGGCAGATCGAAGTGGACAAGTCCACTTGATCGGGCGTGTTTTCTGCCGTGGTCAGATTGGGAATCAACAAATACTCACTGAATGTCCGTGACTCTTCTTCGAAAATCTTGGCCATACACTACACCTCCATAATCCGAATGCCCCGACGGTTTCCTAGTATGATAACACAAATCGATGAAGAGATACAAAACTATTTTAATCCGGGCCGGTCTTTGTACGCATACCTTCCGGAGCTATTTTTTTGATCCCGCGTAACGGAACGAGAGAACGACCGGAGTAAGGAAAAACAGGGTGATGATCAATTCGGGCAGAAGGTACGAACCGTTGTATGTGATTGACCAGATCAATGGGTTCTGATCGCCCGCATTCTCCGCAAAAAAGAAAACACCCGACAGGAAGTGACAGAGCATGCGCAGGGAGATACCCAGAACAACGGCAATAATCGTTTTCACCGGAGAAACCAATGCCAGTTTTCCGGCGATGCTTCTTTCCTTCAATCTTTCTTCCTTTGAAGCGGCGAAGAAACCGGCAATGCCCAAAACAGTGAACGCCACCGTATAATCGAGAAGGACCTGGACAGGCATCACAAAATATCCGCCGATCAGTTGAAGCAAACTGAAAACAAAAGCGCTTCCGAATCCCCATGCGGGTCCGAAACACAACGCGAATAAAAAGATCGGGAGCATGGATGCCGGCGTAACCGATCCGCCCTGAGGCATCTGATACAGAATGATCCTGGACAGAACAAACGCAACCGCCAGGCATACACCACCGGTCGCGACCGCCAGGATTTTATCGCGGCGGGAGTTGATGGAATTCGGGTGATCAGACATAAAAAGCTCCTCCTTTATGTCCGACAGATGAACAAGGAGAAGCTCTGAAACGCTTCAGCTATGGTCCCTCCGCCGGCATTATCCGGTTCAGGTTATCCGGGTCGACGTCCCTAAATACGTCCTCTCAGCCGGCTTTGTCGGGCCAGCTCCCCGCTTGCACACTGATTTTATATCGTCGATCCAAAAAAATCAACCGCACGGGTCATCACGGATCAGACAATCTTACAAACTTTCAGAAATTTCCCGATCTCGTCCGAATATTTGACGGGAGAAGCATCAAAACCCATGATATGCTTGGCTTTTTCGACGATCACCAGACGTTTCGGACAAGCCAGCCGGTCATATATATCCTCACTCATCTCCGGCAACACAAAGGTATCTTCGGCGCCGTGAAACATCAAAACCGGTATTTTAATCCTTCCGGCAACGGGTAAAACCGAAGCCCGTTTGATCGGAAAACCGATCCGGGTCCGGGCGATCCGTCCGATCAGTTTAACGAGCAGACGTCCGCGGAAATGGTACTTATATTTGAATGTGTTCATCAACTCTTCTTCCAGACTGCTGAACGGGCTGTCCGCGATAATCCCGCAAACCGAAGCGGATAATTTCCGGCTCGCCGCCGCGAGCAGTGCGGTCGTCGCGCCCATCGACCGTCCGTAGAGAATGGTCTTTACGGGTGTTCTGAGCTGGCGCTCCATGAATCGGACCCAGGTAATAATGTCCTGACTGTCATACAGCCCGTACCCGATAAAGCGGCCTTGGCTCATACCGTGCGCGCGCAGGTGGGGGATCAGGATATGGCAGTCGGTTTTGCTCAGGAGCATTTGTGCGTACGCGCCCATGTCCGAAGGGTGGTCGCGCCAACCGTGGATCAGAACAATCATCGTCCGGCTTTTCTTATTGTCCGCCGGCCGGTAGTATCCGGCAAGCTTGATGCGGTCAAAGGAAGTAATCTGGAGATCAATAAAATCCATGCGATTTGTATAAAACCAGTTTTTTCCCTTGCCGAAAATCGTTGTCTGGTCGATTTTCAAGGGGGATTTGTCGTAGGGCGGCCGCGGAGAAGGCCGATCGAAGATTCGATGGTAGGCTTTGAGGGAAAGCACATACACCAGAAGCACTGCCCCTGCGATCAGGAGCAATGCGGAAACCACGATCAGAACAATCATCCAGACCAGGTCAGTTCCCGACGGCAAGGCTACATCCCTCCCGACATTCCGAGCAGTTCCTCGACCTCAAGCCGATCCCGCGGGATAAAAGAAGAAAGAATTTCACATCCGTCATCGGTCACCCATACGTCGTCCTCAATCCGAAAACCGATCTCCCACTCGGGTATATAGATACCCGGTTCAACCGCAAGGACTGCTCCGGCTTCGATCGGAAGATCCCGGATGCAGGCATCGTGGACATCCATCCCGAGATGATGTGCCGCGTTATGCCACAGATAATTTCCGATCCCGGCACTGCCCTTTTCTCCGATCAATCCAAGGCGAAGGAGTTCTTCGGATGCCGCTTCCCGAAAAGCCAGGTTGATATCCGACAGCATGATTCCGGGACGGATCGCACGGATCGTCCGTTCAAGGCAACGAAGAACCGCATCGTACAAATCGCTTTGCCTTACCGTGAAACGGCCCGCTGCCGGGTAAGCGCGCGAAATATCCGCACACAGCCCGCCGACAAACGCGCCGACATCGATCTGGACCATGGCATCCTCTTTGATCGGGAGTCCGCACGGGTTCGAATGATGCAGGTAAAAAGCGTTCTTCCCTGCGGCGACGATGGTCGGGAACGCCGGCTCGATACAGCCGTATCGGCTCATTGCGCCGTTCATCGCGGAGAATAATCCGAGTTCAGAGGTCCCCGACCGCAAAAGAACGAGCGCCTCGCGTATGGATATATCCGTAAGTTCGATTGATTTACGGATCATCTCAATTTCACACGGCCTCTTCTTCATCCGGAATTGAGCCAGAATTCGCGTAACCGAGCGAACGGAATCCTCGCCGCGCGTTCCCTCTGTCCGTTCAATGAAACGGCTGGCAGGTCCCGGTCGAAAACCCTTGTCCGAAGCAATCGTGTACGACGTGTCGGCGATGAGCGCCGTAAGTGCATCGTCAAGTGTTTCCAGAAAACAAATATCATCGACTCCGGATCGTTCGATCGCTTCCGCGGAGGTCATGCGTTTCCCGCTCCAGCGTTCTTTGAGGGGATCGTTGGAATGAATAAACAAAGTCGACCGCGTATTCACTCCGTCCGATCGGATCAACAGTACGGAATCCTCCTGCTCTACGCCCGCCAGATAGAAAAAATTGCGGTCCGGGCGAAAGCGGTACTCGGCGCCTTCCGACATGCAAACGGATTCTCCCGCGAAAAGCACTACGCAACAGCGCTCCGGGAGTTTTTCGAGCAGACGTCTCCGGTTGTCCGAAAAAAAAGAAGCGGGAAGTTGATACTCGCGGATATCCGGTATCATCTCATCGGCTCTCCCGACCGGACATTATATTCGTCGAAAAGGATCGTGTTGTTGATATATCCGAGGGTCGCCCCGGGAGAACGCCGGATCAGACCGGGATTTCCGATGACGATCGAGTTGTCCGGAACATCAAAATTAACATACGCGCCCGGCGCGATCAATACATTATTACCGACTCGAATATTCCCGATGATCAAGGCGTTTGCGCCGATCCACACATAATTTCCGATCGTCGGGGCACCCTTCCTGGGGCCTCTGAACTGCGTTCCGATGACAACGCCGGTCGAAATGTTGACATTGTGGCCGATGACGGACTGAGGGTGAATGATCAGCCTGCCGTAATGAGCGATATAAAGGCCCTTCCCGATCTTGGTCTCGTAAGGAATTTGAAAATGGTACCGGTGTGACTTACTGTCCAACTTGGTGTTATACCAGAAAAACAAAAACCGGTTCCACAGTTTCTTAAATCGATTCTGCTCCGACTGGATCTGGTAAAAATAGTACTGGGTCTTGCGCAACGTGCTTAAAAACCGGAATTCCGGGCTGGACATGCACTCTTGAAGGTACGTCAAATACACTCTGGAGAGTCTTCTCTTATTCCCGGTATATCGGTACAGGTCACTGTAAATGATGTCTTTAAGCTCGTCGCTCATTCTCCCCCCATAAAGCACAAACTGCCTGATGTGACATAATCTTATCGCTTTTCGAATAATTGAGCAATATAAATCTGCCCCGCGCGTACGAAATGCGGATTACGATCGGCGACAAAACTTCATCCGAACCTTACCCCGCCGGAAGCGACCGATCAGGCTGTGTCCTGAATGTCGAAAAAAACGAAGCGTTACGCGTTTCTTTATACTTTCCGTTCTTGACGCAAGTGCTCCTTCACCCTATAATCGAGAAGCGTCGGATGCTTGAACAGTACACAACTCATATTCATCCGATGTGCTGTTCCTTTTAGATCCGATCAGGATAAGGAAGAGTATCGAAGTGGTCGCAACGAGCCGCACTCGAAATGCGGTTGTCCGCAAGGGCACGAGGGTTCGAATCCCTCCTCTTCCGCCAAGAAAAAACATCCCGAAAGGGATGTTTTTTGCTTAGATTTGAAGGAGGGATTCGAACCCTGTGAAGGCAATCGGCGATCCGCTGAGCGTCCTATGGATTGCGGTGTGTGATACAATTGTTTCATCAGAACCTACAGATGCATCGTAATACAATTGGAGGTTTATTATGGAGTTGGTCGAGTATACTTCCGAAGAATACGACAACCTCTTTTCGCAATTACATAAATATTTCAAAGAAGATTGTCTTGGGTTTGATGCGGAAGATGTAGAATACTTTTTATCCGATGAGTACCGTGGTGAAATTGAAAGGTTAATGGATCCTGCAATTGGCAAACCGCTTGTTCGCGCAATGAAGTTAGTTGACCGCGATGATTTGCTTGGTTTTGCATTGTATGCGAATTATGCTTTTGCAGATGCAGAAACTGACGGAGAATTGTTCATTATGGAGTTTTGTATTGAACCGCAATTTAGAGGGTGCGGCTACGGGAGAATCTTTTATGAAATGATAGAAGTTCTCGAAAAATCGCGCGGCGCAAAGTACACTCAATTAACAGCGGATAGAGCGGTCGGATTTTGGGAAAAAATCGGATTTGCAGATACCGGGATTGTTGAAGATAACGGGTGTAATAAATACCGAAAAAATTTTTAAGCATATAGAGATGTCTATGCCACTATTTCTCCGGCCGTGAGCAAGTTGTTATGGTATCAAAACACTTCCGAAAGTGAAAAACGGGCTATGCAAGAAAAAACATCCCGCAAGGGATGTTTTTTACTGTGATTTACTGTTCTTTTGTTTTGCTTGTCCCGACAGCAGAGGAGGAGTCCACCGGGCGCTGCGCTTCCGCCGCCTGCTTTCGTTCCTTTCGGATATGAAAAAACGACTTGGAATCCGGATCGATGTCACCGTATTTAAAGAAAATGGCAAATTCCTCGGTCATGCCGATCAGATATAGAATCGCCAAGCCGGTCACGATATACGTCACATCGAAAAACTCCGCGAAAATAACGACCAGATATAAGATAACGGCGTTCAGCTTCAAGATGATCGTGTGCATGAGTATCGGCTTTTTGCATATGATTCCGGACACCACGAAAGAGAGCGCCAACATCGCAAGGAAAATGATGATCAGGACCAGGTTCGGCATGGACGTGATGACATCCGGATGCAGGACATAAAGGAACCATGCGGAAGCCAGATAAAAGAACAAATCCGAAAACGAATCCAGTTTTTTGCCGAGTTCGGACGTCATATTGAATCTGCGCGCCACGATCCCGTCAAAAAAGTCCGTCGAGCCGATGAGGATGTAAGAAATCAGAAAAGCGACCCTCAAATCCATGAGTACAAAAATGATCGGTAAAGGAAGAAGTACAAAACGGGATAAGGATAGAATATTCGCCGCATTCAATGCTTTGCTCTTACTCATTGACGTCCCCCCTGCCGGTCAATTCCGCATTGCTTCGCACAACGCTTGACCTTTTTGCACATTATACATCATGAATCCGCGGTTTGGCGCGTTTTTCGACGAAAAGCCTGCTTAAGCATGCTTTTTGATGTAAAATAGAATTGCGCTAGTGTCCATTCTGTCGGTTTGGATTGAATCATTTCAATCGGTTGGGAACCGGTGGGCTACCGGAGGAAAATATGGATCTGTCGAACATCAAATCGTTACGCAGTCGCTTGTATCCTCTGATCGGCGGGTTTATTCTTTCCGCGGCAGTTGCGCTGATTGTCTATTTCACCGGCGGCACAACGAATGTGTACACCAACCTGATGTACATCCCCATAGCGATTGTCTCATCGATCTACGGGTTTCGATGGGGTCTTCTGCATGCGGCGATCAGCGGTTTTCTGGTCGGCCCTTTCATGCCGCTCGATGTGGAGCTCGGAAAATCACAGTCCCCGGTCAACTGGATTATTCGCGTTCTGACGTATGTCGCCATCGCGATCATAATCGGAATTTTTTCGGATATCGCACATCAGCGGGAGCAGAAAGTATCCTTTCTGATCACACACGACCCCGACACCGGCCTTAAGAACTACGAGGCGCTCCGGAGCGAAAAGTCGCTCTCGGATCATCCGGTTACCATAATCAGTCTGTCCGTAACCGACTATCAGGAATACCTGGGGTTTTTCGGATATGATTTTTTTCAGCAGATCGTCGGGGTATTCTCGAGAGAACTCCTCGAAGTCCTTAATCCTTTTACTAAGGCAGAGGTTTATCGGTATTACGGCATGGAGTACGCAGTCAAGGTGATGCATGAGGATGAAGAGACGAACACCGAGAGTATCATGACGGCTCTGAGCACCTTGAATGAGCGCACGTTTTCCGTGATGAGCGTGCCGGTTTATGTTGAATTTCGTCTCGGTGTTGCGACGATTCTTGCCGAGGAAGACCACGATGCGGCCATCAACGTGATGCGTCGGCGCTCGCTGGTCGCTTTAAGAAGCGACATCCGGGACAATCACAGATTGGTCCGTTACACCAGCAATATGGAGGTTCTTTATAAGAGCAGTGTCAACATCGCCAACGGGTTCCGGGATGCCCTGGACCGGGGAAATATCCGTGCGGCCAGTCAGACCATACATGACTCAAAGTCCGGACAAACGGTCGGAATTGAACTTCTGGCACGTTGGATTCGCGACGACGACACCCGGATCACGCCGGATGTGTTCGTGCCGGTTTTGGAGAAAACCGAACTCATCCACGACCTTACCGATTATATGTTTGACCGTGCGTTACATCTGTCGAGAAACCCGGAATATAAGGGGCAGTATATCAGCGTCAACTTTTCTTCGTCCGACTTTAATGAACGTTCAATCCTGTCGCTGGTCCGAAAGACCAAGGAACACGAGGTCAACCCCGCCCGAATCCATATCGAGATTACCGAGCGGGTTCTCCTCTCCGTTAACAACATCCACTCCCACCTTGATTTCTTGCACCGGCACGGTTTTATCATCGCCATCGACGATTTCGGGACAGGATATTCCTCGTACGGTTACATTTCGGACTTTCCGATCGATGTCATTAAGATCGACCGCGCCCTGATACTTCGGGCGGACACACCACGCGGCTTCGGTCTGGTACAAAGCATCGTTTCGTTCTGTAAAAACTTCAACATCGTTACCGTCGCGGAAGGCGTAGAAAATAAAGAGTTTGCGGACATCTGCGAGGAACTGGGCATCGATCATCAGCAGGGTTATTTTTACAGCAAGCCGGAACTTCTGCCGATCATGCCCAAACTGTGACGATATCTTTCGGCCCGCCGGTAATACATTCCGCACCATCCGGCCGGACGATGTAGGTCTCCTCCACTCCGACCGTACCGATCCCTTCGACTCCGCATTTCGGCTCGACGGCGATGACCATATTTTCGCGCAGGGGCTCCTTATAGCCGCCGGAAATAATCGGAAGCTCGTCAATATATAGTCCGACTCCGTGACCTAAAAATTTGACCTTTTCACCGTTGTAGCCCATGAAATGCTCGCTTAATTCGTCCGGAAGACCGGTGGTTGCTTCGCGATAAATGACGGACGGATCCGCTCCCGGCCGGATACCGGATACGACGCGCTCGAGGACTCCGATGCACGCGCGATGGGTCCGGATCACATGCTCTGCGGGGTTCGCGCCGAACGAATACACCTGGGTTTTATCGCTGTGATAGCCCATATAACCGAAACCGACGTCGACAAAGACCAGATCCCCTTTGCGGAGTAATCGCTCCCGGTTCCCGAGGATCGGAACGACCGGTGACATACCCTTCATTCCGCCCGGGCCGTCAAAATTCGTCGGATACAGGGAAGTCTCTCCGAATCCGAACTGCCCGATGATAATCTCCATTTGAAACATCGAAAAACGCGATACGCCGTGGTGACCCTTTTTGATCATTTCCGCGTACATCTCTGCGGCAAAATCAGTCTCGCTCATCCCTTCCCGGAGAAGGGAAGGCACTGTGTTTTCCATAACATCGGCATGCCTGCGACCGGACTCCCGAATCAACTCCAGTTCCTCTTCTGTTTTCACGGCTCTCTGCATCGCAATCAGCCTGTCCAGCGGAAGAATCGCATCCATATTGAAATATTTCCGGATCCGATCAATCATCGCGATCGGGACCGATTCGGTCTCGATACAAACCTTCCCCAGATCCGAAGGCAGGTAGTCGAGCATATCTTTATATGTCGAAATTCGAATGATCGACTCAAAGGGGGACTCGATCCGCGCCCGCTCGAAACTTTTCCGAACAAAGAAAAATATCTCACCGGTTCTTCTTATTACGAGGATTCCATCCTGCATCGTACCGGTATAGTAATACTGATTAACGCGTCCGATAATCAGTGCGGTGTCGAATTCGAAGGATGAATTCAGATTTCGGCGCAGCGCATCGAGCCGGTCCTCGGACATTTGACGGGTAACGAGTGATTGCATGACATTCCTCCGAAAATACTTCCAAATTGATAACTTCCATCATATTACATTTTTTTCATTGAATCCATCGGACATTGTTGATTTTCCCTAAAAGGGGTATTCTGATAGTGACAACACACGCTGTTTTTCGATCCGGCGTAAGGACTATACGGAGGTATTCCCGTATTGCAAAGAGACACCTTATACAAGAGAATCGATTTCGGAAAGACCGCTGAGTCGGTCGCTTTACTACGTATCGTTTCTGTCTTCTGACAGAAGCGATTTCTAGTTTTATGCGGAGGAAAGCCGATGAGCATCAGAACAACGCCCCGCCCGCTCTTCAACTCCGAAGAGGAGAGTTCCGCTCCGATAAATAACTGTGTCGTTCCGGACAGCAGGCAGAAAAATTACGTTTTGGACACCAATGTTCTCCTTCACGATCCCGGGTGCTTTTTGAATTTCAGGGGGAATCACGTCTACATACCGATCACTGTTCTCGAGGAGCTGGATCACCTGAAATCCAAGGAGGGACTCGTCGGCTATCAGGCTCGCGAGGCGGTTCGGACGTTGCACCGAAGGATCGACGGACGCGGACGGCAATGTGTCAGCGACGGGATCGAATTGAATAACGAAGTGATCCTGCACGTTGCTTTCCCGGATTCTTCCGTCCGGAGCATATCGGGCAGATCGAACGGTCAGGGATCCATGCGGACAATGCCGCTTCTCGAGGCGCAAAAGAACGATAACGAGATCCTTGCGTGCGCGATGAAAATCAAAGAACAATCGAACGGCATGGAGACCTATCTGGTCTCCAAGGACGTCTGCCTGCGCATTAAGGCCGAAGTGTGCGACATCCCCTCTCAGGATTACGAAACCGACAAGATCAAGACCGATGAGCTCTACACCGGTTATTGTCAGCTGACAATGTCCGACAAATCGATCGCGAAAATATTCGACGGCGGCGTGAAGCCGCCCAAGACTATCGAGATGCTCCCCAACCAGTTCGCGATCATTAACTCCCGCGACAACGATAAACACATCGCTCTCGCGAAGTATGACGGTACGCACCTCGTTCCGCTCAAATACACCAATCATACCGCATGGGGCCTTACTCCCAAGAACCTTGAACAAAAGATGGCATTTGAACTTCTGATGGATCCGTCGATCCCGTTCGTCAGCATCACCGGCGGCGCGGGAAGCGGCAAGACCATCCTGGCGACCGCGGTCGCGCTCGAAAAGGTTCTCGAACAGCGGGAGTACCGTAAAATCGTCTTTGTCCGCCCGACCGTTCCGGTCGGCAACGATATCGGCTACCTGCCGGGCACCGAGGAAGACAAGCTTCGCCCGTGGATGGGCAGTTTTTATGACGCGATCGACAACCTGATGACCATCGACAAGGAAAGCTACGGCGGGAAGCGCAACAAGCGCGGCGAGGAAGGCTCGCAGATCGAGCAGTTTATCGAGGATTTTCGAAAAAGAGGCATCTTTGAGATCAAGACATTCACCTATATGCGCGGCCGGACTATTTCCGACGCGATCGTCATCGTTGACGAGGCTCAGGAGATCACTCCCCACCTGGCAAAATTGATGCTGACCCGAGCGGGTGAACGGTCCAAGTTCATTTTTCTGGGTGATCCTTCCGACAACCAAATCGACAATGTCCTCGTGGACTCCAAGTCCAACGGTCTCGTCTATGTGATCGAACGGATGAATCATCACGCTGTGACCGGTCACGTGACGCTGCGCCAGGTGGAAAGAAGCCTTTTGGCCGGGATCGCGGAAAAGAGCCTTTAGCGGCGAACTGTTTTCGAGAATCAAAAAGGGGCTGTCTCAAAACAATATACACCCGGATTTTGGACAGAGGCTAAATGAAGGGTGCATAGCATAACTTGAATCCGGC
>JAEAME010000612.1_pt1 | contig 34274 bp, 49 predicted proteins | sample 8958731 | NCBI WGS metagenome assembly JAEAME01 (sample SAMN16933194, study PRJNA681113) | bioreactor sludge metagenome | isolation source: anerobic bioreactor sludge (Control) | place: India:Bengaluru | collected 2018-10-24
AGGTGCCGGGGTGTGCACCGAGATCATAGAATAGAGGGGATGGAAGATGAGGCAAAGAATCAGAATATGCCTGAAAGCCTTTGACCACAGATTATTGGATCTGTCGGTAAAAGAGATTGTAGAAGCAGCGAGGAAGACAGGAGCGCAGGTTGTCGGCCCTGTACCGTTGCCCACGAGAATACAAAAATTCTGTGTATTGAGATCCCCTCATATAGACAAGAAATCACGAGAGCAGTTTGAGGTGAGGACCCATAAAAGGTTAATCGATATTGTTGAACCAACGCAGCAAACAGTAGACGCACTTATGAAGCTTGAGTTGGCGGCTGGGGTTGACGTGGAGATAAAATCCTGAGGAGTTTGACATGGCACTTACAGATGTATTTGACATAAAAGGCGAGAAAGTAGGCGAAGTCGAGATAAGGGATGAGGTTTTTAACTGCGACGTGAAGCCTTACCTGATGCATGATGTTGTCACCATGCAGCTTGCCAAAAGGAGAAGAGGCACGGCTGCCACGAAGACTCGAAAAGAGGTAAGTGGTGGCGGAAAGAAGCCTTTTCGCCAGAAAGGGACTGGCCGGGCCCGTCAGGGTACAAGCCGTTCTCCCTTGCAGCCTGGTGGCGGTACGGTTTTTGGACCCCATCCGAGGGATTACAGTTATTCCATTCCGAAGAAGGTACGCAGAAGTGCTCTCAGATCTGCCCTATCAGTGCGTTATTCCGGTTCAGCGATGAAAGTCCTTGATAAACTTGATCTGGAAGCAATTAGTACAAAGAACTTCAACGGTATTGTAAAGACCTTCAGCCTTACGAAACCACTTTTTGTTATTGATAAAAAGAACGAAGTTGTAGAGAAATCGGCGAGAAACATACCCTTCGTAAAAGTCCTGAGGGTTGAGGGTCTGAATGTATACGACATTATCAGGCATGAACAGCTTGTTCTAACGCTGGATGCCCTCAAGAGAATAGAAGAGGTGCTTGTATCATGAACGAGTACGATATCGTTGTAAGACCAATCATAACTGAGAAAAGCTCGCTTCTTAAAGAGGCTGGCAATCAATATGTCTTTGAAGTTCAAAGAGATGCCAACAAGATTGAGATAAGGAAGGCCGTTGAGAAGCTTTTTAAGGTAAAGGTGGCATCAGTCCATATCTCGAATAATGAAGGAAAGAAAAAAAGAGTCGGAAGATTTACCGGTAAAAAGCCGGATTGGAAAAAGGCGATTGTGAAACTGAATCCCAAAGACAAGATAACAATTTTTGAAGGTGCATAATGGGCGTTAGAGAGTTTAAACCAACCTCACCAGGCAGGAGGTTCATGAGTGGCCTCACGTTTGAGGAGATAACAAAGAAGAAACCTGAAAAATCGCTCCTGTCATCTATTAAGAAAACCGGTGGAAGAAATTCGTCGGGCAAGATCACGACCCGTCACATTGGAGGCGGACATAAGAGAAGGTACAGGATTGTTGACTTCAAGAGGGATAAATTCGAAATACCCGGAAAGGTATTTGGAATCGAATATGACCCCAACAGATCTGCGAACCTTGCCCTTATCCACTACCTTGATGGAGAGAAACGATATATTGTCGCTCCCCTTGGACTAAAAGTGGGTGAAATCATTGTGTCAAGTAAGAAACCTGACACAGAGGTAAAGGAAGGCAACGCCATGCTGCTGCGCTACGTGCCTCTGGGAACATTTATTCACAATGTTGAAATGAAGCCCGAGAAGGGCGGTCAGCTTGCAAGAAGTGCCGGAAGCTATGCGCAGATCGTGGCGAAGGAAGGTGACCATGGACAGGTCAGACTTCCCTCAGGCGAGGTCAGAATTGTGCATCTTACTTGTATGGCAACCATCGGCCAGGTAGGCAACATAGATCATGAGAATATTACCATCGGTAAGGCTGGTAAGCCTCGGTGGTTAGGAATACGGCCAACCGTCAGAGGCATGGCCATGAACCCTGTCGATCACCCTCTAGGTGGTGGAGAAGGTAGGACAAAAGGCGGCAGACATCCATGTTCACCATGGGGACAGCTTGCAAAAGGCAAGAAAACAAGAAAGAACAAAAGAACAGACAAGTTTATTGTCAAAAAGAGAGGGTAGGAGGTCTTCGTGGCAAGGTCGTTAAAAAAAGGGCCGTTTGTTGAAGAAAAGCTCTTAAAAAAGGCTGAAGAAGCAAAGGGATCCAAGGGCACTAAAGTTATCAAGATGTGGTCGAGACAGTCAACCATAATCCCCGATTTTGTTGGGCTTACATTTGCTGTGCATAACGGTAAAAAATTCATACCTGTCTTCGTGACTGAGGAGATGGTAGGCCACAAGTTTGGAGAATTCTCGCCAACCAGAACATTCCACGGCCATTCGGGAGACAGAAAGGCAAAAGTGGTAAAGAGAAAGGAATAGGTTTATGGAAATCACGGCGAAAACAAGAATGATACGAATTTCTCCAAGAAAGGTAAGGATCGTCGGTGATCTGATAAAGAAGAGGAATATCAATGATGCTATGGGTATCCTTACCTACATGCCTCAGAAGGCGTCCTTTATTTTAAAGAAACTCCTTGATAGTGCTATTGCAAATGCTCGACAGAAGAAATATGTGGATGTGGATAACCTGTATGTAAAAAACGTGATTGTGGATGGCGGTCCGATGATGAAACGGTTTCTTCCGCGGGCCATGGGAAGAGCTACAAAAATAAGGAAGCGAATTTCCCACATCACAATGATTTTAGATGAATCATAATCTGGAGGCTAAATGGGTCAAAAGACTAATCCTTTCGGTTTCAGGCTTGGCATCATAAAGACATGGGATTCAAAGTGGTTTGCATCGAAAAACTATGCAAAGTTTTTACATGAAGATCTCACCATAAAGCGATTTCTGAAAGACAGGCTTCATCAGGCAGGAATATCGAAGATTGAGATCGAGAGGGCTGCGAATAAAGACAAAAGGGCAAAGATCAATATCTATACATCAAGACCCGGCCTTGTAATCGGAAGGAAAGGCGCTGAAGTAGAAAACCTCAAGAGAGAACTTCAGAGGATTACGGATAAAGAAGTGATCCTTAACATTACCGAGATCAAGAGACCTGAAGTCGATGCCCAGCTTGTTGCAGAGAATATTGCTCTTCAGCTTGAAAGACGTGTTTCCTTCAGAAGGGCAATGAAAAGAAATGTATCCCAGGCCCTGAAATTTGGGGCGAAAGGAATTAAGGCTATGTGCTCCGGCAGACTTGCCGGTGCTGAAATGGCGCGTACCGAATGGTACCGCGAAGGACGTGTGCCCCTCCAAACGATACGGGCAGATATCGACTATGGGTTTACCACAGCTCGCACAAAGTACGGTGTCATTGGTATCAAGGTGTGGGTGTTTAAGGGAGAGATTTATCAGGAGGCAACATAATGCTTGCACCAAAAAGAGTACGATACAGAAAACAACAAAAAGGAAGAATGAGAGGGGCAGCCCTCAGGGGTAACACGGTAAGTTTTGGTGATTACGGACTCCAGGCCCTTGAATGTGGTTGGATTACCTCAAGGCAGATAGAGGCCGCACGTATTGCGCTCACAAGATATGTGAAGAGAACAGGAAAAGTCTGGATTAGAATATTTCCCGACAAACCGATTACCAAGAAGCCGGCGGAGACAAGGATGGGAAAGGGTAAAGGACCCTCTGAGGGCTGGATAGCCGTGGTTCGTCCTGGTAAGGTTATGTACGAGATCAAAGGGGTGCCGGAGGACAAAGCAAAAGAGGCCTTGCGGATTGCCTCATTCAAGCTCCCTATAAAGTCAAGATTTGTTGCAAGAAGTGAGGAACAATGAAAGCACGGGAATTGAGAGACCTGACGAAAGAAGAGCTTCTTAAAAAGAAGAAGGACTTCAAGGAAGAAATTTTCAATCTACGATTCCAGCATTCAACGGGGCAGTTGGAAAACACTGCACGGATGAAACTTTTAAAGAAAGATGTTGCACGGATAGAAATGGCTCTTAGGGAAAAAGAATTACAGGTAGGCAAAACCAGCTAAAGGTTATCAGCTCCGGCTGAGCGCTGAATGCTTAAAACGAGGTAGTCATGGAAGCGAAGGTTGAGACAAATCGGAAGAAGATGACAGGGGTGGTTGTAAAGGACAAGATGGATAAGACCGTTGTCATTGAGGTAGAAAAATTCCTCAAACACCCCAAATACCACAAATATCTAAAAACAAAAAAACGCTACAAGGCCCACGACGAGAAGAACGAATGCAGTATTGGCGATAGGGTGCTTATCGTTGAGTCGAGGCCCTTGAGCAAAGAGAAGAGATGGATTGTAAAGGAAATTGTTGAAAAAGAAGAGCTTATGCTAATCCGGGAAGAGGTGACGGGCAATGATACAGGTCAGAACTAAACTCGAGGTAGCCGATAATTCTGGCGCAAAAAAACTTGGATGCATAAGGATTCTCGGAGGATCAAAGAAGCGGTACGGCACCGTAGGTGATATTATCGTTTGTTCAGTCAAGGAAGTGATACCGAATGCCAAGGTTAAAAAGGGCGAAGTTGTGAAGGCGGTAATCGTCAGAACGTCAAAAGAAATAAGGCGTATGGACGGGTCGTACGTGAAATTTGATGACAACTCAGCTGTTATTATAAACCAGTACAATGAACCTATTGGAACAAGGATTTTCGGTCCGGTAGCAAGGGAACTGCGGGCAAAGAAGTTCATGAAGATCGTGTCCCTGGCACCTGAGGTTGTGTGAGGTAAGTATGGAAGAGAAACAGTACCACGTAAAGAAGAATGACACGGTCATGGTTACTACCGGGAAAGATAAAGGTAAGACCGGCAAAGTTTTGAGAATTGCCAAGAAAAAGGATCGACTTGTCGTTGAAAAGGTGAACATGATCAAGAGGCATGTAAAACCGAGCCAGAAGTCTAAGGGCGGTATCATGGAACGGGAGAGCCCCATTCATGTCTCCAACGTGATGATCTATTGCGATAAATGCTCGAAAGCTGTAAAGATTGGCAGGAAAACTCTTGAGGACGGCAAGAAGGTACGGTTCTGCAGAAAATGTGAAGAGGTTATAGATAAGTAGGAGGCATCAGTTGAAGAAAGGTTACGGGGAATTCTACGAGACGGAAGTAAAATCGGCGCTCATGAGAAAGTTCAAGTATAAGAACGTCATGCAGGTGCCCAAACTGGAAAAGATCGTTGTCAATGTAGGGCTTGGTGAAGCAATACAGAACGTAAAAGCTCTGGACGCTGCAGCGAGTGATATTGCCATGATAACAGGACAGAAGCCGGTTATCACCAAGGCCAAGAAATCAATCGCTTCTTTCAAGTTGAGGGAAGGCATGTCGATCGGCTGCATGGTTACTCTTCGCAGAGAAAGAATGTATGAATTCTTCCATAAGCTTGTATATATCGTCCTCCCAAGGGTGAGAGACTTTAAGGGTGTTTCCCCCAAGTCTTTTGACGGGAGAGGAAACTATACACTGGGATTGAGGGAACAGATCATTTTCCCTGAGATAGATTACGACAAGGTTGACAAGGTAAGGGGTATGAACATAACCATAGGAACATCTGCGAAAACCGATGAAGAAGGTTTTGAGCTTCTGAAACTTATGGGAATGCCCTTCAGGAGTTAACGGAGGACTCATGGCAAGAAAAGCAAGTATGGAAAAGTGGAGTAAAACTCCGAAATACAGTGTGAGAGCCAGAAACCGCTGCGCTGTGTGTGGTAGACCAAGAGGTTACTTGGGAAAATTTGAAATGTGCAGAATATGTTTCAGATTAAACGCCCTGAAGGGTTCCATACCCGGGGTTATTAAATCGAGTTGGTAAGGGGGCGGGGATGGTAGATCCTATTGCAGACATGCTAACAAGAATACGGAATGCGATCATGGCCCGCCATGAATCGGTTGATATACCATATTCAAATATGAAATTCGGGATATCAAAGATTCTGAAAGACGAAGGATATATCAGAAACTACAAAACCTTTGTTGACGAGACAAGAAAGAAGTTTCTGAAAGTGTATATCAGTTATGATGAGAACAGTAAAAGCGTGATTACCGGTTTGCAGCGGGTCAGTAAACCCGGAAGGAGGGTTTATGTCGGGGCCGGTGAGATATCAAAGCTGAAAAACAGGCTCAGTACGGTTATCCTTTCAACGTCGAAAGGGCTTATGGCCGACAGGAATGCATTTAAAAACAAGGTAGGGGGGGAACCCCTTCTCATGGTTTGGTGAGGTAACAGATGTCGAGGATTGGAAAGAAGCCTATTGAAATGCCAAAGGGTGTAAAATTTGAAATCAACGAGGGCGAGATTATCGTAACAGGGCCCAAAGGAACATTGAAAAGGCCCTTGCTTAAAGGGTTGACCGTTCAAGCCGAAGGGAATGTGATCAATGTCCAGAGGGCAAACAATGAAAAGAAAATAATGGGCTACCATGGTCTTATGCGAACCCTTATTGCCAATATGGTGGAAGGAGTGCACAATGGTTTTGAGCGCAAGCTTGAAATTATTGGTATTGGTTACAGGGCGGAAATGCAGGGAAACAACGTAGTCTTCTACCTGGGTTATTCTCACCCCATTGTTTTTGCTCTCCCGAAGGGTATTTCAGCTCAGGTGGACAAGCAGACGTCACTCACCATCAAAGGGATAGATAAGGAACTGCTCGGAGAAATTGTTGCAAAAATGAGGGCGTTACGAAAACCTGATGCATATAAGAACAAAGGCGTAAAATACGCTGAAGAGGTTTTGAAGAAGAAGGCAGGGAAAAGCGGGAAGTAAGGAGCGCAAACATGAATAGAAGAGAAAAGGTCGAGGCAAGAGACAAAAGAAAGAAAAGGATCAGAAAGAAGATCTTTGGAACCAAGGATAGGCCGAGACTGTGCGTATACAAAAGCTTGAAAGAAATCTATGCCCAGATCATCAATGACACCGATGGCAACGTGATAACCGGTGTTTCGACCCTCAACAAGGAGATCAAGGCCGAAGTAAAGTATGGCGGAAATGTAAAGGCTGCGAAAAGGGTTGGCGAGCAGATTGGCAAGATCGCCTCTGGCTTGGGGATTGCTAACGTTGTATTTGACAGAAACGGGTTTAAGTACCATGGACGGATAAAAGCCCTTGCTGATGGTGCGAGAGAAGCTGGACTAAAATTTTAAGAGGAGGCCGTGATTGGTTGAGAAGAAACGCATAGAGGTAGACGGGCTTGAGCTGCAGGACAGGCTGGTTTATATAAACCGGGTCGCCAAGGTAGTGAAAGGCGGAAGAAGATTCAGTTTCAGTGCTATTGTTGTTGTCGGGGACGGCAACGGTCGCGTAGGATATGGCCTCGGTAAAGCAAACGAGGTACCGGATGCGATACGCAAAGCTGTTGAAAGGGCAAAAAAGGATCTTATCCAGGTGCCTGTTACAAAGGGAACAATTCCCCATGAGATTATGGCGAAATACGGAACCAGCCAGGTGTTCATGAAACCAGCGAGCGAGGGCAGCGGTGTTATTGCCGGAAGAGCGGTGCGAGCTGTTGTTGAAGTTGCCGGTATCACGAACCTGCTGACAAAATGTTATGGTTCGCGAAACCACCACAATGTCGTTAAGGCCACCATTCGAGGTCTTTCATTACTAAAATCGCCTGATACAGCATTAAGACAGCGCGGTAAGATGAAGGGCGAGGAGGGATAAGGTGAGTTACCTCAAAATCAAATGGGTAAAGAGTGCGATAGGGCGCACCCAGGACCAGAGGGATACCATACGGAGCCTTGGTTTCAAGAAGCTCCAACAGGAAAGAGTCATGAAGAATACACCGGAAATAAGAGGTATGGTGAAGAAGGTAATACACCTCTTAGAAATAGTGGAGGATGTAAAATAAATGAATCTCTCTGATTTAAAACCAAGCGAAGGTTCAAGAAAGAAGAAAAAAAGAGTGGGCAGGGGAACCGGCTCAGGCCTTGGAACTACCGCTGGCTACGGTAATAAAGGACAACGCTCTACCAGCGGAGGTACAAAACCAAAATGGTTCGAAGGCGGCCAGATGCCACTCACCAGGAGAATCCCGAAGAGGGGATTTAAGAATCCTTTCAGGGTTGAATACACAATAGTCAAGGTCGGGGACCTGGAGGTCTTCAAAGGAAAAGATCAGGTGAGCATCCAAGATCTTATGGAGTCAGGTTTCATAAAAAATATGAAAAATGGCATTAAGCTCTTATCCGACGGCGATATTGACTTCTCCATAAAAATCACCGTTCATAAAGCTTCCAAAAAAGCTATAGAGAAGGTTAGAGCCCAGGGTGGAGACGTGGAGGTATTGATTTAATGGGAGGTTTCCAGAATATTGGAAAGATCCCTGAGCTCAAGCGGCGAATTCTTGCAACCCTTGCATTGCTTGCAGTTTACAGGGTTGGCGTTCATATTCCTACACCCGGAATAGACGGACGGGTTCTTGCGAGCATATTCGAGCAGGCAAGGGGCACCCTCCTTGGTTTTTTTGATATGTTTGCCGGTGGCGGGCTGGAGAGGCTTTCTGTGTTTGCCCTTGGCATCATGCCATACATTAGCGCTTCTATTATACTTCAACTTCTCACAGTTGTTGTTCCCACCCTTGAAAAGCTTTCAAAGGAAGGAGAAGCCGGAAGGAAGAAAATTACCCAGTATACACGGTACGGTACTGTCATTATCAGTATTATTCAGGGTTTTGGGATTGCAGTTGGCTTGGAACAGATGCGCGGCGCAGGGGGAGAACTTGTTGTTTATAATCCGGGATGGAGTTTCCGGCTTATGACCATGATCACCCTTACCGGTGGAACTGCTTTTATTATGTGGCTTGGTGAACAGATTACCGAGAAGGGTATCGGAAATGGTATATCTCTCATCATTTTTGCCGGCATCGTGGCAAGAATGCCCAATGCAATTGCCGGCACTATGAGTTTGGTGAATAGCGGTGAAATGAACTGGTTTGTGGTATTGCTCCTCATTGCCATGATGTTTGTGGTAATAGCCTTTATCATATTTATGGAGTCATCTCAAAGGAGGATACCGGTCCAATACGCAAAGCGTGTGGTTGGCAGGAAGATGTACGGAGGTCAGTCTACCCATCTACCCCTGAAGGTCAATACCGCAGGTGTGATCCCCCCCATTTTTGCCTCGTCAATTCTCATGTTTCCGGCAACTATAGCGAGTTTTATTAACCACCCCTATATGAAGAGATTTTCTGAACTTCTGACACCGGGTAGTTTTCTCCATGAATTACTTTATATAGCGTTCATCATATTTTTCTGTTTCTTTTATACTGCCATCGTGTTCAATCCGGACAATGTGTCAGATAATATGAAGAAATATGGCGGTTATATCCCGGGTATCAGGCCTGGGAAAAAGACTTCGGAGTATATCGAGAAGATTCTTTCTCGGGTTACACTTATTGGAGCGATTTATATCTCGTTTGTCTGCGTTCTTCCCACGTTGCTCGTGAAGAGATTCAACGTTCCTTTTTATTTCGGTGGGACAGCATTGCTTATTGTCGTTGGCGTTGCCCTTGATACCATACAGCAGATCGAGTCTCACCTTATATTGAGACACTATGAAGGCTTAACGGGAAAGAGTAAGCGATTGAAGGGAAGAAGGTAGTGGAGCAGCGGTCAGCTATGAGCAATCAGCAATTAGCTTTAAGCAAAAGGCAAGATGTAGAAACTTTACAAACCATAGTTTTTGCTGAAAGCTATAAGCTAACGGCTATAAGCTGATTTATATATATTTTCAATGATTATACTGAAGACGGCAGAAGAGATACAAAAAATAGGTACCGCAAGTAAGTATGTCATGGAGATCCTGCTTCACCTGGGAAGTTTGATAAAAGGGGGAATAAAGACGATAGACCTCGAGGATGAATGTGAGGAGAACATAAAAAAAATAGGCAAAATAAAGCCTGCCTTCAAGGGATATAATGGTTTTCCCTATTGCCTGTGCGTGTCGGTCAATGATGAGGTTGTTCACGGAATGCCAGGTAACCGAGTTTTGAAGGATGGCGATATTGTCAGTATTGATTTTGGTATATTATATGATGGTTTTTACGGTGACGCTGCATTGACTTACAAGGTAGGAGATATCGCGAAAAAGACTGAAAAGCTCCTATCGGTAACCGAGGACTCCTTGTACGATGGCATTCGAGAGGCGAAAGAAGGCAATAGGCTGCATGATATCTCTCATGCCATACAGTCATATGTAGAAAAGGCCGGTTTTTCAGTAGTGAGAGAATTTGTAGGGCACGGCATCGGAAGAAGTCTCCATGAGGAGCCGCAGATTCCCAATTACGGTGAAAAAGGTACCGGCATCAGGTTAAAGAAAGGCATGGTGTTTGCCATTGAACCAATGGTCAACATGGGAAAAAGCGACGTGATGATTAAGGACAATGGATGGACGGCGGTCACGAAAGATGGCAGCCTCTCTGCACATTTCGAACATACCATTGCTATCACCGAGAATGGCGCTGATATCTTAAGCAGGTTATAGGGGAGATATGCCGAAAGGTGAAGGAATTGAGATTGAAGGGACTGTTATTGAGCCTTTGCCAAATGCCATGTTCAGGGTGGAGTTGCCCAACGGCCACAAGGTGCTTGCACATGTCTCAGGGAAGATGCGTATGCACTATATAAAAATCCTGAAGGGAGACAAGGTTGTGGTAGAGCTTTCACCCTATGATTTGAGCCGTGGTAGAATCATTTACAGGGTTAAATAGGAGGATCCAAATGAAGGTCAAACCTTCCGTGAAAAAGAGATGCGACAAATGTAAAATTATCAAAAGAAAGGGTCTGCTAAGAGTTATCTGTGAAAACCCAAAACATAAACAGAGACAAGGGTAAGGAGGTAGTTGCGTGGCACGTATAGCAGGTGTAGATATCCCGAGAGACAAGAGAGTCGAGGTTGCCCTCACGTACATCTATGGTATAGGGAAGACCTTCTCAAAGCAGATTACCACTGAAGCAGGTATTGATCCGAATAAGAGAACAAATGCCCTGACTGATGAAGAGATAGCCAAGATAAGGGATCTTATTGAGAGGAATTACAAAGTTGAGGGCGACTTACGGAAGGAGTTCAGCATCAACATCAAAAGGCTCATGGATGTTGGCTGCTACAGGGGGCTCCGGCACAGGAGAGGATTGCCTGTGCGGGGACAGAGAACTCGAACAAATTCGAGGACAAGAAAAGGTCCGCGAAAGACTTCAATGAAGAGAAAATAACGAGGTGGGTCAATGGCAAAGGCCAAAAAAACCGGTAAGAAAAAAATAAGAAAGAGCATTCCCATTGGTGAGGCTTATATACAGTCAAGCTTCAACAATACCATTATCACGATTACCGACCCCCAGGGAAACGTTGTTTCCTGGTCAAGTGGCGGTGTTGTGGGGTTTAAAGGCTCCAGAAAGAGCACTCCCTTTGCAGCCCAGCTTGCTGCGGAAAATGCTGCAAAGAAGGCAATAGAAAACGGTATGAAGACGGTTGATGTATTTATAAAAGGACCTGGTGCAGGCAGGGAAGCTGCATTGAGGGCTTTACAGAGCGCCGGGCTTAAGATCCACTTAATACGGGACATCACGCCTATACCCCATAATGGGTGCAGGCCGCCGAAAAGAAGAAGAGTTTAAGGAGGGTAGCATTGTCAAGGTATGTAGGTCCATCATGCAGATTGTGTAGGAGAGAAACAGTAAAACTTTTTCTTAAAGGCGAGAGATGCTTCACTGAGAAGTGCGCTATAGAGAAAAGGAATTATCCACCTGGCGTTCATGTTGAAGTGAGGGGAAAGTTTTTGGAGTATGGATTAAGGCTCAGGGAAAAACAGAAGGTAAGAAAAATCTATGGTTTGAGCGAAAAACAGTTCAAAAGATTTTTTACCATGGCTGAGCGAAAAACCGGGATTACAGGAGCGAATTTCCTAGTGTTGTTGGAGAGAAGACTTGACAATATGGTTTTCAGGCTCGGATTTGCCACGTCCCGAAAAGAGGCCCGGCAGATTGTTAGCCACAATCATATCCTAGTGAACGGCAAAAAGGTCAATGCACCTTCCTTTCTTGTGAAAGAAGGTGATGTAATATCTGTTAAGCATAAGGATCTTCCCAGTGTGCAAAATGCCCTTGAATCTGTGGTACGAAGGGGCATTCCTTCCTGGATTGAGCTGGACAAGGAAGAGGCGAAGGGTGTTATAAAACTCCTTCCTACAAGAGAAGATATTACGATGCCTATCAGAGAGCAGCTCATAGTAGAGTATTACTCTCGATAGCCTTTTACCCTTAAAGGAGGGTACATGCGTATGTTTGAAAAAAATTGGCAGGAACTTGTAAAGCCGACCAAGATTGAAGTAGAGAAGAAAGATCAGGATTATATCAAGTTTTCCACAGAACCCTTTGAGCGGGGACATGGAATTACCATTGGGAACTCTTTGCGGAGGGTTCTCCTATCTTCAATTATGGGAAGCGCTATCGTCTCCGTATGGATTGATGGTGTAGACCATGAGTTTTCCACCGTAAGAGGGGTTAAGGAAGACGTTACCGAGTTAATCCTCAACCTTAAGAAGGTAACTCTCAGAATAAACGATGACAAGGTCAAGCTTCTCAAGATCGATATTAAAGGCCCACGTAAGGTAACCGCAGGTGACATTACTCATGATGGCGGTGTTGAAATCGTTAACCTTGATCATCATATTGCCACATTAAGTGAAGAAGCACGGTTATATATGGAGATGAAGGCGAAGGTAGGAAGGGGATATGCACCGGCTGAAGCAAATTACGACGAGAATGAGCCCGTTGGTACAATCCCCATTGATTCAATTTTTTCTCCCATTAAGAAGGTAAGCCACAGCGTAACTACTGCGAGGGTTGCCGAGAGGACAGACTACGATAAGCTCACCATGGAAATCTGGACTGATGGGAGCGTTAACCCGCTGGATGCCCTCTCATTTGCCGCAAAGATTATAAAAGAGCAGATGAAAATCTTTATCAACTTTGAAGACGTTGAAGAGGTTAGCGGTGATGAAGAAAGGATGACCGAGAAGACTGACTTTAACGAGAACCTTTACAGGAGCGTTGATGAACTGGAACTCTCCGTCAGGAGCGCAAACTGCTTGAAAAACGCCGATATCAAATATATAGGAGAGCTTGTCCAAAAATCGGAGCAGGAAATACTCATGACTAAGAACTTTGGAAGAAAGTCTCTCAATGAAATAAAAGAGATCCTCTCATGCATGGGTCTCAGGCTTGGCATCAAGCTGGATAATTTCCCTCCACGGGAAGAACTTGATAGATCAGCATTAAAACGAAAAGATAATATATAGAGGTTTTCCATGAGGCATCAGAAGAGAGTTAAAACACTGAACAGAACGAAGAGCCATAGAAAAGCACTCTTGATGAACCTTGCAAATGCACTGTTTCATCACGAGAGTATCAAGACAACGACAACAAAGGCGATGGAGCTGAAGAAGGTAGCAGAAAGACTCATTACCCTCGCAAAAAGGAAAGACCTTCATTCCCTGAGACTTGCCTTTTCTTTCTTGAGGGACAAAGCTGTTGTGAAAAAGCTGTTTGCTGAAATTGGAGATCGTTACAACGCTATCAATGGTGGATACACGCGGGTTCTGAAGATCGGAAACAGAAAAGGCGACAATGCACCCATGGCGCTCATCGAACTGACACAGAAGAAGGAAGAGAAGAAAGAAAAGGAAGAGAAAAAACCGGCAAAGAAAGCTGAGAAGAAACCGGCAAAGAAAACCGAGAAAAAGACCGAAGAAAAAACCGAGAAGAAGAAAGAAAAGAAAACGGAAAAGAAGGCAGAAAAAAAGACTGAGAAAAAAACCACAAAGACTTCTGAGAAAAAACCGGCTAAGAAGAAAGAAACGGTAAAGGAAGAAGCTGCAGAAAAAACAGAGGCATAACGCAAATCCAAAGTTGGGGGATCGTTCAACGGCAGGACAACGGACTCTGACTCCGTGAATTGGGGTTCAAATCCCTATCCCCCAGCCAAATATAGCGATTAGCTGTAAACTGTATGCAATCAAAAAAAGACGGAGCGAACGGGAAAGGGAACAGGTAAACCCAGCGATCAGCTGGAAGCGACTGAGAAATCAGCAGATCAGGATTCGCTGTTCTCTTGATATAAAGACAAAACTTCCTATCCGGGGCATGCTACTCCTTGAGCTTTATATACAAGGAGCCGTCAGAGACTTTGATGTCTTCGACGCCTTTGGAAAAGGCATCCCAGAAGCCCCGTTGGCCTCCAAATTCTTGAACAAGATCTATATTCTTAATGCTGCCCAGCCAGGCGTTTGGGATGGGTATGCCACCTATGCTTACACCACGCAAAGCTACAACAGGCTTGCCCGCCTCATGGCGTAACGTTACACCGCAAGCCAGCCGTAACGTCTTGCCCCCGAGGATAGGCATATCGTTGTCTACAGGTATTACCAGCTTGAGGCTGACCATATCATCGGAAAGGTCAATGGCAACTCGACGGGCAGTTTCTTCATCCTTTGCTATAAGTGCATTGAGTTCTTTCTCCGTGATGCGGATTTCACGCTTTGTTGCGTCCTCTGTGTAGCGCTCAGGCTCGAGACGTCCTTTACTCATTTTTTCATCGGGTCCCTTGCGTGAGAACTTTCCTTGTTTCTGAACGCTCTGTTCCAAACGGTCAAGTTTAGTATTCAGCACCTGTTGTTCTTTTTCGTTGAGCTTTGTGGGGTTAAACGGGTTGGCGTAAAGGTTGTGTTTTATCCACCAGGCGCTTGCGATTATCAGTACGAGGAAGAATAGTGCTATTATGCCAAGTATGCGAGGCCATTTCGACTTGGTCATCTTTTTGTTTTCTGTTACTTCTTCTAGAGACATCCGTATCCTTTTTTTTGAAATTCTACACCCATCAAGCTAAGCTGTAAAGAACTAAAAAAAGACAAAGAAGAACCCATATTTTTTGTGTTATTTGAAGCTGATGCTCGAACGAAGTTGCGTTCATTTTTAATGTTGTCCTTGGGAGCAAAACATAACAGTCTGAAGGCTGGAGATTGCCATACATCAGTGCCGTAACGCTGCACTTCTTTGCGCAGGCATGTCATTGACTGCACTCGCAATGACTTCAATAAGAAACCGGTATCACGTTTTCCTGGATGATGCCTGTCCGAGCCGATCACGTATCATTTTCAGAATGACAAACGACTCCCGCTCCCTTTCCTCAAGGGCGCCCGTGATATAACTGATAGTCTCCCGATAGTCCGGCATGAAAATTTTTGAGAGCGCGTTGCACCGACGCTGGGTCTTTCGAAGTTCCTGGGCAAGACGCATGATGGCATTTTCCAGTTCTGCAAGTTCAGCAAGGATGGGAAGCACCCCAACGAAAAGGTTCATGGTTACATCGGTATTCGCCGAGGTTCCCCCGATACCGAACTGGACACTCACCGGTTCTGTTCGAACCGTCACATGGGGAATCTCCATGCCCATCAGGTGTTGGTCAGAGACATCTACCTGGTGATCCATGTTTACGGCAAGAGAAGCCCGGTCGAGAGCTTCAGAGCCGACCTCCAGCTGAGCTTCACGGACGGCTGCAAAAGCGCGGCGAAGAGCTTCGGCGGCTCTCTGCTCAGTATCACGGGCACGCGCCAGGCGGCTCATCAGCTCAAAAATAAGGATCTGTCGTTTTTGCTCGAGAAGGTCATAGCCCTCTTCGGCGAAAGCAAGTTGCTTTTTCAGTACGAGCAAATTCGATTTGGTCGGCGCTATGTTAAGCTTTCCCATAAAACTTTGTTATTTGTCGGGACCCAAGGTTCATATCAGCTAGTTAACCTGCCAGCTGAAGCCCAATCGCTCCCAAGAATGGGCTAATTTAATTTTAATCCCCTAATCCCCTAATCCCGTCCTCCTGCTTGCGATAATAAGTGTTCAACAGGACATCGCTCACACGGTGCAACTCTTCCCTGGGCAGCGTGGAGAGAACATCCCAGCCAAGTTCAAGCGTCGTCTCAATAGATCGATTTTCATATTCTCCCTGGTTCAGGAAACGCGTTTCAAAGGCTTCGCCAAACTTCAGGTATTGCTTGTCAAGAGCACTAAGCTCTTCTTCACCGATGACGTCTGCCAGCCCCCTTACACGCTTGACATAGGCATAGCAGGCAAATAGCTGGCTTGCAAGGATTGGGTGATCTTCCCGGGTATAACCTTTGCCCACGCCGTCTTTCATCAAGCGCGAAAGACTTGGTAGACCGGCAATGGGCGGGTAAACGCCACGCTGAAACAGATCCCTATCCAATACAACCTGTCCTTCAGTGATGTATCCGGTGAGGTCAGGAACTGGATGGCTGATATCATCCGCAGGCATAGTGAGAATGGCCATCTGGGTAATGGAGCCCGGCGAGCCTTCTATGCGGCCGGCGCGTTCGTAGATGCTGGCAAGATCCGAGTAAAGATAACCGGGATACCCTTTGCGGCCTGGGATCTCACCTCGGGCAGTACCGACTTCACGCAGACTTTCGCAGTAATTGGTCATGTCCGTCAGCAAAATCAGAACGTGCTGACCACAGTCAAAGGCCAGATGTTCTGCCAGGGTAAGGGCAACACGAGGGGTAAGAAGACGCTCAACGCTCGGTGCATCTGCAAGGGAAAAAAACATGACGGCACGGGCAAGAGCACCGGAATCCTGAAAGTTACGGATGAAGAATTCGGCCACATCGTGCTTCACGCCCATGGCCGCAAAGACTATAGAGAACTGGACTTCTTCTTCCAGCAGGCGGGCCTGTCGCACGATCTGGGCTGATACGCGGTCATGAGGCAGACCGTTTCCCGAAAAGATGGGCAGCTTTTGACCGCGGACCAATGCATTCATCCCATCGATAGCAGACAGGCCCGTCTGGATGAATTCACGCGGGTAACGCCGGGAATAGGGATTGAGAGGCATTCCGTTGACGTCACGCCTGTCCGCGGAGAGCGGGGGCGGACCTCCGTCTGCAGGACGACCGAGGCCATCGAATACACGGCCTAACATTTGTTGAGAAACGGGCAGGCGAAAGCTTTCCCCGAGAAACCGAGCCCTCAGCGTCTTGTTTGAGAGGCCTGTTGTGCCTTCAAGAACCTGGATTACGGCTTGGCTTTCAGAAATCTCGAGGACCCGGCCGAGACGGGGCACATCGCATGGGTCGAGGATCTCCACAATCTCATCATAGCCAACATCCCGAACACGTTCCACCACAACCAAAGGGCCCTCTATACGCTCGGCGCCTACGTATTGTAATCCCCTGTCTTCTATGTCGAAAACGTCCTTCATAGCAAGGTAGTATGCATATCTACGTCGAAAGTAGCCTCTTTGATATAGTCTTTCGCAAGCGTGTCCATTTCCTCCTTCACCGACTGTTCCAGTTCTGTTAGCTTGTCGAGGTCTGCATTACTGAATATTGTCTTGGCCCTTAGTATTTGAGGAACGCAGGCGAGAGAGCGAATTTGCGTTAATGGGACACCCTTTTGAATCAAGTCGCGGCCTTTGCGATACATGGTGAGAATAATGCGCATGAGGGCCACCTGTCTCTCTGGCGTACAATACATGTCGTTTTCGTCGAAAGAACTCTGGGCGAGGAAACCGTCTTTCATTATCTCGGCGATGAAAAGGATTAAACGTTGTCCCTCCGGCAAAACATCGGGACCAACAAGTTTGACGATTTGCTGCAGGCGGTCCTCGCGCTGGAGAAGGGTAAGAGCCTCTGTTCTCAGTTCAACCCAGTCGGGAGTCTCTTTTTTCCACCAGGGCCCGACATCTTCCACATATTCCGAATATGAGTGCAACCAGTGGATGGAGGGATAATGTCGGGCATTGGCAAGTTCCGTATCAAGGGCCCAAAAACATCGTATGAAGCGTCGTGTGTGCTGGGTGACCGGCTCGGAGAAATCACCACCGGGCGGACTGACTGCGCCCACAATGCTCACTGATGCCTGACCGCCTCCCAGCGTGGTAACGGCGCCGCCACGCTCATAGAACTGCGCCAGACGTGTTGGTAATGAAGCTGGGAAGCCTTCTTCCGCCGGCATCTCCTCCAGACGGGCCGCAAGCTCCCGAAGTGCTTCTGCCCAGCGGCTGGTTGAGTCTGCAAAAACCGCAACGGATAGGCCCATATCACGGTAATACTCTGCCAGGGTGATGCCCGTGTAGATTGAGACCTCTCGAGCAGCCACTGGCATATTAGAGGTGTTGGCGATGAGGATTGTCCGCTCCATCAGGGGCATGCCCGACCGAGGATCTTTGAGCTCAGGAAACTCCCTGAGTACTTCGGTCATTTCGTTTCCCCGCTCACCGCAACCGATGAAGACAATGATGTCAGCATTCGACCATTTTGCGAGCTGGTGCTGGGTGATCGTTTTTCCCGTGCCGAATCCTCCGGGGATGGCAGCAGCGCCACCTTTGCCAATGGGAAAGAAGGTGTCAATGATACGTTGACCTGTTATCAGTGGTTCGGTGATTCGTAATCGCTCCCGGATGGGACGGGGCACACGAACGGGCCACTGCTGGAGCATTGTTATATCCCGGAGGCCCGAATCAGTTTCCATTACGGCTAAAGAATCTAGAAGCTTATAATTTCCTTTATCAACGATAGACTGAATCTTGCCGCTGCAGTTCGGGGGAGCCAAAATCAGGTGAGTGACCAACGGTGTCTCTAAAACCCAACCGATGGACTGACCCGCTGCAACGCTCTCGCCGGGTTTCACATGAGGTTCAAAAGTCCATAGCTTTTCCGTATTCAAAGGGTCAACCTTTTCTCCACGACGTATCCAGGCTCCGCTTCGTGCTTGAATACCAGGCAAAGGTCGCTGAATACCGTCGTAGATGTTGCCAACCAGCCCGGGGCCAAGCCATACGGACAAAGGAGCGCCTGTGCATTCTACCGGAGCCCCGGGTTTTAACATGGTAGTGTCCTCGTACACCTGTATAGTGGCATGATCGCCGATGAGTCGCACCACTTCACCCACCAGTCCCAGGCTGCCAACATGAACAACCTCGTACATCTGTGCTGCATGCATACCAACAGCGGTTACGATGGGACCGCTAATGCGGGTGACAACCGGTTCAGTAGTTTTTGCAGCAGTGATCATTGACTGCTTTCTCCTGCTCTTGTTTTCGGGACGAGCGATGCCTGTGAAGCTATCTGCCTGCGAAGTTCAGGCCATAGGCGTTCCAGCCTCTTCAAAAGGCGGTTATCCCATACCTGGCGAGCCCCTGCGTCTTCAATGATGACTCCGTCTCCCGCAGTATTTTCCTTGCGTGAAATAGTAATGTGCAAGGATCTCCCGGCACGGTGCGCGATTTCCTCAGCCAGACCACGATCCTCAACAACGTGCTCTTTCCCCGATAGTTTGATAACAAATTCATTGCCTGTCATGCGACGTATTGCCTGTGAAGCAAGGGAAATTATTATTTCACGATAAACAAAGCCCTCGTGGGCATGCAATCGCTGACAAACTTCATCGTATATGGAATCAAGCAGTGCTTCGACACGTGCCGCAAGCAACCTGCCCGTTTCAACAGGAAAGGTAGCAAGAATCAATTCGCTCCGGCGTTCAGCCTCTGCACAGGCCTGTTCGAGTATCTTTTGTTTTACCTGGTCTGCTTCGGTGGCAGCATTATTCAAAATGACCTCTGCATCCTGTTTCGCGCGAAGGACTATTTCATCCGCCCTTCTGCGAGCGTCCGTGAGAATTTCTGTGCTCAATTTTTCTGCAGAATCCTGATTTGTCATCATGTTCTGGTCCTTTTAACCGACCCTTATTCCTACTGCTTCCTGAACGAATTCGCGGAGACTCTTGCGCCCTGGCAAAGGTCCTTCCGGCCCAGGAATCTCAACAATGAGCGGATAATCCCTTTCCAATCGAATCAACTCTATGTGTGATCGAACCCAGGAGGCTACTTTTTCAGTGATGATAATTATTGCACAGTCAGTCCGGGCGATTGCATTGTTAATGGCCGCCTGAGCCTGATCCGATGTCAATGCAACGTATGCATTGATACCTGCTAAGCGAAACCCTCGGGCTGTGATCTCGTCGGAAATACAATAGAACTTCACCGGGCAACCTCTTAAATCATTTGTATAAGCATCATGGCGATAGCGAAGCCAAGCACGGCAAGCCCTTCTGCCAGTGCTACGAACAGGAGGCTTCGGGTAAGAAGCTCCGGTTTCTCCGCGGCTGCGCCCAAGGCTGCCGACCCGATTCGTCCTACTGCGTAAGCTGCCCCAATGACAGTGGCGGAAATGGCAACAGCCGCCGCTACGCCCAGCCCGATGGTTCTGTATGCCGACATCTGGTCTGTCGGCATACCCCCGCTGGCAGTCTCTGCCCCCATGACTTCCACAGCGGACACAAGTATTCCCATCAGAACCGCTCCGATTGTTTCAATTCGTTGTAAGACCGGCTTCATCATGCAACACCTCCATTTTCTGGGGCTTGCGTTGCCCCCTCCATGAACAAAGTCCATGGAGCCTCCCCCTCGCGCCCAAGAATGGGCTGGTTACCTGGTATTCCTGTCTTTGCCTTGTATCTCCTTTGTCCTCTCTGCCCTCTGCCCTGAGCCCTCTGCTGATTCTTTCTGGGGCTTGCGTTGCCCCCTCCATGAACAAAGTCCATGGAGCCTCCCCCTCGCGCTCGCTGTGCGAGCCAGTTAATTCTTACCCCTTTAATCCGTAATCCTGCCTTTTTTCCTTCGTTCATCGCCTATAATCCTTGACATTACCGGCCAGACGAAAAGGCTCAAAGGGTTGGCCGCTACCGGAGAAAAACTTACTAAAGAACTCATAATATTCGAGACGCAATGCCTGCACTGAAGCTATGATCCCTTCAAGGACAATAGCTATTATATTGCCAAATATAATGACTAATAGGCTGAACGCGCTGCCCACGAATGGAAAATCTCTAACCTGTTCAGAAACCATGAAAGCAGCAAAGAGTAATGCCGCATGGCTCATTGCATAGGCAGCAAGACGGACGAAACTTATAGTGTTTGCAAGATAGCTGAGAATTGCTTCAAAAGCACCAACACATGACTCCATAACAGCGCTTGCAAGCCCATTGTTCGCTTCCTTCCCGCCATTTGTTCTGTGTCTGATGAAATGCTCTAACGGTTCTTTGAGGGACCAGCCGACAATGGGTACCACGAGAAACAGAATGATCGATGCGCTCATGAGCCCCCATGATCGGATAACTGCACCATGTATCAAGAGGAGCAATGTGCCCCAATAGAAAAGCAGGCCTACGAGGCCGAACTTATCGAGGACGCCCCCGATTATATCGCCCCTGCGAAAGCGATTGATAATGTTCAATATGAGGCCGAGGCTGATCATAATAACACCAATCCCGATAGCGCCATACATCAATTGTATAGGGTTGCCTTCCAGAGGATCATGCCATAGAGCATATTGCTTGAGTGCTTCGATTCCGAAATAACTCCCATATACCACGCCAAAAATGGTACTGGACAAACCCCCGAAAATAAGGAGCACGCCAAGGTCTTTCAACTTTTTGGACCGTCCGGCGATGAGAGCGGCCAGGCCGATTGCCGCAAGGACCATCCCGTGTCCGGCATCGCCGAACATCATGCCGAACATCACTACGTAACTGAGGGCAACGAAAAGGGTTGGCTCTAACTCCTGATAGTCAGGGAGACCATAGGTTGATATCAGCATCTCAAAGGGGCGCAGGAGTCGCGAGTGCTTCAGCAGGACAGGGGCCTGTTCAATTGTAGAAGCGCCCGGAGGGGTGGCCTGAAGGACATACCGACCACTGGTAATTTCTCCTAAACGTTTCTCCAGGACTGTTACTTCTCCTGCAGGTATCCATCCTGAAATAAAAACCGCAGCCTCCGTGCGCGGGAATTCCTGCATTGCGCTCAGGAGTTGGTGCTCTGTGTCTGCAAACCTCTCAATCTCAGCCAGAGGCAATGCGAACTCGGCAGCAATGCTTTTAAGTTTACCTTCCAGTTGCCCCAATTCTGCTGTCAACTGCTCTTGTTCTTTTTCTCCTCCTTCTGATAGTTTATCCACTGTTGCACCTTCAACGACAGGAAGCAACTCTCGTTGAAAGCCTGACTGCTGCAATTTTTTTTCCAGAACAGGCCAGTCCTGGGGCGTGGTGATTGCAAACAGCGATTGTTGTCCTTTTTGCCGGGTTAATGGAAGGAGAAACACGTTTTCACCTATCTCTTTACCAAGGCCCTCGAGGTTCTGATCCGGCAAGCTTCCAGTGACGAAATGGAGGAATGAAAACTGGTCAAGCCCATCTAATGGAATGTCAAATCCACGGTAGCTTGATATTCGTTGACAGAGGCTGGACAATTCTTTTTGACGCTGTAAAATACGCTGACGATGCTCCAGCAGTTCTTTGCTCTGTTTTTCCAGGTCGAGCAGACTTTCTTCGGCCTGACTTGCGGTAAACCCTTCGTCTCTTGGCCTTAATTCTTTATTCAAAGGAGGAATTTCAAGCGATTGGCGAAGCCCCTGAGCGCGAGTTCGAAGACGATCGTAGCGCGCTAGCTCTGCGGTATAATCGGCAGGCGCCAGCGGCGCTGTGTCGGGACCGGGATGCGAGTGCGCGAGGTGCACCGCCCCCAATTGACCCAGGCCGTTGAGAACGGCACGCTCATCCTGAGCGAGCACAAGTACCTGCAGTCGCATCATTGGTACCGCTCTAAACATGTTCAACCTCTATTTTAGTTCGTGGAATCATGCGCCCACGAATTGCTTCAGCAGTCAGGTCCATGCGAATCCCCTCGGAAATCGTGATAAGATTGGCCACTTCCACGCGACGGAGGCCCATGTAACCAATGATTGCCGCCAACCCCATATGGCTTTGACGAAAGGCCTGATTGGCCAGCCGAAGAAATCGCTTCCAAGCGAGACCTTCCAGGGCCGAGGTATCAATGTCGATTGCCCCCTCCTTGCGTCCGAATTGAGAAGGATCAGCGTCAAGCATTCGCTCCGCGATACGGCTGATCGATGTGGAAAGATCTGCATCATCGAGCATGGAGAGAAATTGGGGGCGGGAAATCTTTGTCCCAGGGACATAAAACGGTCGTAATATCTTTGGGGCCAGACCATAGTGAAATTTTCCACGGGCAACCAGCATAAGATTGAAGATATCTGCTTCCTGGTAAACCAGAGGCCTTATGAATTCACGTTCTTCCCCCAAAAGCTTATCTGTCCTTGCAATTAGCCCTTTGAAATAGCCACAGTCCAAGGCCACTTCAAAGAAGAACGATTGGGGATATTCATTATAGATTACAATTGCTTTTCCCAAGCTCTCCTGAAGGAGCGTCGTTGGAACGAACCGGACAAAATCTGCTGGGGATTCTGCTCTCGCCAACCCTTGAGTGTTCATGGCAAATTCCACAGGGAGAGAGATAAGATATTCTTTGAGTTCTTCGAAAGGGGTCTTTGTCAAGCATGCCCGGATCAATACCTTCAAGTTTTCCACCTGGAATCTTACCAGCGTCCAATAGACCAGATCTGCTCCTGGGCCAGATAAATAAGTGCAAAAGCCGGAAAATTCATCGACCATTTCGTTGATTAGCTGACGTTGGAAGTCTACTATTCCTTTAAGATCAGATTCGGGAAAGACAGAGCGAAAAAAATCCGGAAGACTCCGAATGCGGCATAGGCCATCAAGTCGCTCTGCCTCAGCCATGACGCTACGGCGTGCATGAAGCCGGGCGACAAGATAATCAAGATCGTCCGCTATTCTTCGTTTCGGAGAGATGGTCGAAACAGAGCTTGAGTTGGCTATGATTGTTCGCACACGCACCGGATGACCCCTTCAACGGCCCATTCTCTGATGGCCGGATCTAGTCGGATCTGCTTTTCTATTTCAGCGATAGCGTGAGCCAGCTGGTCTTGTTTTTTTTGCCCTGCCTCCTCTACTGAGGCATCTACGATCTTATTTGCCTCAGCAAGCGCTTCCTGACGGGCCAGTTTAACAAGATCATCTCCCTTCTTCTGTGCATCTGAAATAATACGTTCCGCTTCGGCTTTAGCTTCCTCAACCGTAAGTTTCGCCTCGCTCTCGGTTGAGATGATCTTTTGGATTACATCCCGCATGACAGCGCCTCCCCATTTTGTTTTACATCATCTGACTCGGGCTGCCCATGTCTGCCCGGCATCTCCTCCCACTCCTTATCCCTTTTTATTTTGTCAACAGCACAGGACATTTGGAGCCTTTCAGGACATTACGGGCCACACTCCCTATCAGGTATCGCGCAATGCCTGATTTTCCGAGAGATGCGATTACAATCAGGTCGATCCTTTCCTCTTCCCCTACTTTCAGAATCTCGATATAAGGAACTCCCCGACGGACAATGGTTTCCACTTCTACATCATTTGTCTGCGGAAAGCTTTCCAGCTGTTTTTTCAAGCTTCTCTCGGCCCAGACCACCTCATTACCCTTGAAATCCCGAACCATATCTTCTGAATTTATAAAATCCAGGCCGGTGAAGTCCATCACCTCATGGACAACATGGAGGAGGAAAACCTTGGCTTGATATTCATTTGCAATATCCAGTGCCTGCCTCAATGCTTTCCCGGAGAATTCCGAAAAATCTGTTGGCACAAGAATTCTGGTTGGTACAAGCATCTTTTCACCCCCTCCCTTAAGTGTCTTTATGAAATCAAATCAAGTCAGCTCCTACTGAATTCTTTACAGGAGCCCCCAACTTCAATTGACGTGAAAAGAGCATGAAAACCAAACCAATATTCTAAAAATTATTGCAAATCCATAATGCATCTGGGACTGAAACCGTGCTTAAATTTCATTCAGCGCAGGATAAGGATTGGGAACGAGGAGCAGGAGAATAATCAACGGGTGCCTCCACGGGTCAATTATGCTGTAGGTAACAGTAACTAATTTTCCCTATTTCTTCTTTATAGCACAAATTCTATCTTTGTCAATTTATTGTATAAGTCTGTCATTTAAGATTTAAAAGTGCACACCTCTGATAGTAACCTGTTTTAAAAAAATGAGGTGGTACCATGGAACAGGTATAAAGGTTACAGCGATAAAAAGGTAAGAGAACTATTGAGAATTTAAAATAGTATCAGGAGGTCTTTTATGGTTACTTTCACTGCCTGGGATAGCCTATAGTTTGGCCCATTACTACAAGTTGCTGCGGTTTAAGTTTGAGGATTTCAGCAATTTTCTTCGTATCGACAGAGGTACGGGTAACAACGGACAGACCGGCCGATGCGGCGTAAAGGTATACGTTCTGAGAACAGTGTCCTGCATCTATGGCAGCTGTCAGAACTATTCGTTCTCGTTCTGCAACAAAATTCAGCTTCGCGGTATCAGAAACATAGATGAGATTAACAGGAGCCGTGGCGACATAGGATTGTATACCTGCATTTCTCCGATAGTCACCCGTAGCAACAAGAAGGAGCTGATGTTTTTTCGGCTCATACAGATAGGTACCTTCTTTAAGAATCACATATACATCAATGTCCTGAACATTTCTTGCTGATGGGCTGGTGCGGTTCCCGTTATGAAGTCTGTTAATACCGTTGGCGCACCAGAGTATGTTTGACATGTCTTGGACTGTTAGCTGTTTATCTGCGTATTCTCTGCCACTCTTTCTTTCCTGAAGAGTCTGCATCAAGGGTTTACTTTTCTCCAAAATCGGAGCAGGAAGGTTCATAATCTCAGGAGCCTGTGCGCCCACATTGCCAACTGACGACACTATTATAACCAGTGCCATCAAGAGCGACATTAACATTGCCCTTTTTCCACTGGTTCTCTTCTGCGGAAAGACAGATATCATAAGCGAATTATCCCATGGGTTTATGGAGACAGTCAAGCGAGAAGGTGGATTTGATTTTTAAATCTGTCTTTTGTTGAATGCTATGCCTATCAGCGGGGAAGAGCAAATAGCTTTGCCAAATCCAGTGTTTTTCCTCTTTTTTTTGTCCGGAGGTGAAAAGCGTTGAGACATCGTTCAAACAACTCTCCATGGTCTTCATATTTATTGATGAACGGTAGAGATCTTTTCGCTTTTTCACTTTTTTTGGCATCAGCATAGCGGTAGAACGCGCCACATATTGTGGTATTCTTTCTTTTCAAACCCCCGTCCTTCAACATTATATAACGTTGTTCTGCTATGTGAGCCAGTTCGTGCAATATGGTTTCCTCCATGGTATAGAAGCGAAATGTGTCTAAATATACGTCCGCAAACATGACACCATCAATCCATCGCATGTTATGCACCATGGCAAGGTCTCCATCCTCCAAAATGTCACAGTAGGGGTCATCGTGAAGTTTGATATTACAGGTGTGACGGACTTTTTTTTGCTCTTTCCATGACCAGCTCCAATATATATTCCAATTCTTGGGCACTACAGCCCTGGCAAACTCCAGAATTTGATCATATTCGTTTTTCACTACCGGCGTGCTTCGGGTTTTCATACCTATGCCTCCTTCAAAGAGTTTTGTTTGAGAAAGGCCTCTCTTTTCAGCTACCCCTCGCCGACCCTACCGTGTTTTCTATATGTTTTATATCTATTAGCAAATCGCGTACCGTTTGCAGAGCTGTATAAGTATTTATAAATACAGCATATTTTGTAAACTAACCTGCGGTAAGGCAAGGATGAGGCTACAACGTGTGTCATTAGCTACAAGATTTGTTGGACTGACGGCGAATGGAGGAATCAACAATTGCGCGATGAAATGAGAATAAACAAAAGATGCTGAGAATTGTCCCATAATTTACATAAATTTCTCTTGACGGACCCTATATATAGTGGTACTACTTTAACTCTACCCCATATTTAGTGAGGATTGACATGAAAGTGTATAATATAACGCCGAAAACAGCGGTACAGGGAGATAGCGCCATGGCCGTTCATCAAGCCGTTATTCCATGGTTATCACGAAACGCCATAACGGTTTTAGAGAAACGATATTTACGAAGAGACCAGAACGGTCGTGTCATCGAGACAGCTGCAGACATGTTCCGTCGTGTTGCAGATTCCATCGCCGCTGCCGATAAGAAGTTCGACGTCAATGTCGACATCGCAATCCTGGCCCAGCAGTTCTATTCAATAATGGCTAATCTTGAATTTATACCCAACTCTCCAACCCTTATGAATGCAGGGCGTGAATTAGGTCAACTATCTGCATGCTTTGTGCTTCCCGTTGGGGACTCAATGGATGAGATTTTTGATGCGGTTAAGCATACAGCGCTGATTCACAAGTCAGGTGGCGGAACAGGCTTTTCTTTCTCCAATCTTCGCCCCAAGAATGATGTTGTCCAGTCAACAACAGGCATTTCAAGCGGGCCTATTTCGTTCATGCAGGTTTTCGACATTGCAACAGAGACAATCAAACAAGGTGGCACACGGCGTGGGGCAAATATGGCTATCATGCGGGTTGATCACCCCGATATCCTTGATTTTATCCGATGTAAATCCAACCAGAAGCATCTGAATAATTTCAACATCTCTGTTGGTCTGACAGATGCCTTCATGGACGCGCTGGAACGTGATGAGTCCTATCAACTGATCAACCCCAGGAGCAAGGAAACGAGCGGGATACTCAGGGCCAGGGATGTCTTTGACCTCATTGTTCAACAGGCTTGGGAGAACGGGGAACCCGGTATAATCTTTCTTGACAGGTTAAATCGTGATAATCCCACACCTCACATAGGCACCATAGAATCAACAAACCCCTGCGGAGAGCAGCCTTTACTCCCATATGAATCATGCAATTTAGGATCAATCAACCTCGGTTTGATGATAAAGGACGGTGATGTCGACTGGCAGCGCCTGAGGGAGGTTACACACCTGGCTGTTCATTTCCTGGATAACGTAATAGAACTCAACCGCTATCCCTTGCCCCAAATTGCCCAGATGACATACGCTAACCGGAAGATCGGACTTGGTATCATGGGGTGGGCCGATATGCTCATTGCCCTGGGGATTTCGTATAACTCGGAAGATGCAATCGAATTAGGTGAAAAGATCATGGCCTTTGTCAATGAAGAGGGGCATAATGCTTCACGGGGATTGGCCAAGGAAAGAGGTCCATTTCCCAATTTTGAAGGTTCAGTTTTTGCTCAGCGATGTGAGTCGCCTATCAGAAACGCAACAGTCACCACAATTGCGCCTACAGGGACCATTTCTATAATTGCCAATACCTCCTCCGGTATTGAACCAATCTTCGCTGTATCGTTTGTACGACAGGTGCTGGATAACAATATCCTTGTTGAAGTGCACCCCCTATTCGAGAAGATGGCCAGGAAAAGAGGAATTTATTCTGAGGCTCTCATGGAGAAGATAGCGGAACACGGGACGATTCAGGATATCGATGAAATTCCTGCCGACATTCGTAAAGCATTCGTAACCGCCCATGACATTACACCGGAGGATCATATCAGGATGCAGGCAGCATTTCAGAAACACACCGATAATGCTGTGAGCAAAACAGTGAATTTCCCCAAAACCGCTACTGTGGAAGAGGTGAGAAAGGTTTATGAGCTTGCCTACGCGTTGGATTGCAAGGGCGTAACCATCTATCGTGACGGGTCGAGAGAAAACCAGGTACTTTCCACCGTAAAAACGCAGCAGGAACCAATTGCAGACAAAACAAAGGCCGTCCGTGAGCGCCCCGTCTCCCTGAAAGGATGGACGTACCGGATGCAGACTGGCTGTGGACCCCTGTATGTTACCATTAATGAAGATGATGATGGGCTTTTCGAGTTGTTTACTACCATGGGCAAGGCCGGTGGTTGTGCTGCTTCGCAAAGTGAGGCTATAGGGAGGATGGTTTCGCTTGCCTGGAGAAGCGGGATACAACCGGAGCAAGTTATCAAGCAACTCATGGATATATCCTGTCATTCCCATGCGGGTTTTGGTGCTGATAAGATTCTTTCCTGCGCTGATGCGGTAGCTAAAGCCATCGGGAATCACCTGTCCTCTAAAGGTCATATTGAGAAGATGGAAAAAAGAGCACTCTTCAAAGGCGCATGTCCCGAATGCGGGGGGAGGGTTGAACACGAAGGGGGCTGTGCTGTGTGCCATTCATGCGGATACAGCGAGTGCATTTAGTCCGCGCCAGTAGTCGTCCAATCAAAAAGATTATTACAAAATCAGATAAGTGCCGATAATAAGTGTAAGATCAAGGTGTTGATGTCAAGGAGATCGGTATGGAAATTTGTTGGAAAATAAAACAGGAAAAATGCACTCTGACTATCTGTGTTATCGGAGCCCTTTTTGTGTATCTGTCTGAAGTCCAGTCAGTATGGGCGGATGACTCCTTGAACGTAAAAGGAGACAACGAGAAAACAGTATACATTGTTGGAGCCAGTGATGAAAAAGACAATGCTCTCGATACGAAGCGCGACAAGGATAAAACAGTACATTCTATTGACTCCAATAAAACCAAACGTGATGAAGAGGCGAAGGACAAAGAGAGATCGTGGGATATGCTCAAGAATCTGGGCATTGTAATAGATGAAAGGAAAGGCAAACCTTCCGCGGACAAAAATCAGCAGCGCCAAACCAATCAGGGGCAACAAACACCACCGGTTCCGGCTAAATAGAAGCTATCAACAATCAAATATAAATCTTATCGAGTTGGATTAAATCATCAATGCGTGAGGAATTCGGTCATTGTGAGCAAAGCGAAGCAATTTCAACCAAAGATTGCCTCGCCTGCGCGCCATAACACGGCACTTCTGTGTGCAGGCAGGTCCCGTTGTGACGGAACTCGCAATGCCATATGGTAGGGGTTTGCCGAGAGAGTCATTTGGCTTGACATTCCAATTGTAAAGTTGAAATACTGAAATGCGATACTATCTTAGGAGGGCTAAACCTATGTATGGAATTATTGCAGCTGTTCTTGTGTTGATTTTTGCAATATTCATGTATAACCGTCTTATACGATCACGGAATATTCTCAATGAAGCGTGGAGTGGCATTGATGTGCAGCTTAAGAGGCGTCATGACTTGATCCCCAACATTATTGAAACAGTAAAAGGATATGTGAAGCACGAACGAAAGGTCCTTGAAGAGATTACGAATCTTCGTTCCCGGCTCGCCGGCCCGGCAACGGTGCAGGAAAAGGGGCAACTGGAGAATAGCTTTTCCCAGGCCCTGAAAAGCATCTTCGCCCTCGCAGAGGCGTATCCTGACCTTAAGGCGAATCAGAATTTCATTGAGCTCCAGCAAACCCTTGCAGATGCTGAAGAACAGATTCAGCTTGCGAGAAGGTATTACAATGGGGCGGCCAGGGATTATAACATAATGGTAGAGTCATTCCCGGGCAATATAATGGCCCGTATGTTCGGTTTCTCAAAAGCCGAGTTCTTTGAGATTGAACTTGCTACAGAGCGAGAAGTACCGGGCGTTAAATTCGATTAATACATTGTTGCTGTTTTGTTGAAGGTATTGTGATGAAGAGAATCTTTCTCCTTTTTACGATTTGGTTCCTAACTCTACTCGTGGCAAGAGGTTTTTCTTACGGGGAAGACCGCCAGAGATTAGAAAGGATAATTAGCTTTGACAGCGATATACATGTTTACTGGAATGCTACAATGTCTGTTACCGAGACGATATCGGTTTACAGCACAGGCAATGAAATAAAGCGCGGTATTTACCGGGACTTTCCTACCAGATACAAAGACAGGTACGGCAGTAATCACGTTGTGGATTTTAGTGTAGATGAGGTGCTGCGGGATGGCAAACCAGAGAGCTACCGCCTGGAGGACCTAAGCAATGGCGTCCGCGTTTATATTGGAAGAAAAGACGTTTTCCTTAATCCGGGCAGACATATTTATACCATCAGATATTCAACCAGCAGGCAACTCGGATTTTTCAAGGATCATGATGAGCTTTACTGGAACGTGACGGGCAATAGCTGGTCTTTCCCAATTGAAAGGGCAGCTGCAACCATCAATCTTCCTGACGTGAGTGTTGAAAAGATATTGGAAGTTGATGCATACACGGGCTTCACAGGCGAGAAGGGAAAAGATTTTTCCTCATCCACCGGCAACCCCGGCAATGTGTTTTTTCAAACAAAACGGATTCTCCGGCCCGGTGAGGGGCTGACTATTCTTGTTTCCTGGCCTAAGGGTTACGTTACAGAACCAACAATAGTAACAAAAGCTCAATTGTTTATTCATGATAATCGCAGCAGTTTTGCCGGTCTCTTCGGTTTGGTGGTTCTGTTTGTTTATTATTTTACTGTATGGCTCCGTCATGGCAAGGACCCTGTGGAAGGAACGATTATCCCTCTCTATGAACCACCGGATAAATTCTCTCCTGCATCTATCCGTTTTGTAACGAATATGGGATTTGATAATAAAGTATTCTCGGCTGCAATAATAAACATGGCAGTAAAAGGATACATAACTATCCGGGAGGAGAATAATGATTATACCCTTGTAAAAACAGGTGCAGACGATTCAACGCTATCCCGCGATGAAAAGGTTGCTGCGGCAAGACTCTTTGCCTCGTCAGCGAGGGAGGTAAAGGTTGGCATTGCAAATCGTTTGGCATTCAATGGCGCGCGGGTAGAATTACAACGTTCTTTGCAGAACAGCCTTGAGAAGATCTACTTTTTCACAAACAAAAGGTATTTTATTATTGGGCTATGTATTTCATTTCTTGTCATGATAGGCAGCACTGTCTTGGAAAAGAAAGATGGTCTACCGGTGGCGGTGTTCATGTCGTTTTGGTTGACCGGCTGGACTTTTGGCGTGGCAGTCCTTCTAATGCAGGTTGTTTCACTATGGAAAAGTGTTGCTTCCGGGGGGACACAGAGTCGATTACTTATCTTTCGGGCAGCATTCTTAAGCCTTTTTGTTGTTCCGTTTGTAGTGGCTGAGATCGGAGGTATTGCAGCGTTTGCTCTCGCAACATCGGTTTTTGTCATCATAGTCATGACAATAATGGTTTTCATAAACATTCTCTTTTACCGGTTGATGAAAGCGCCAACGCTGGTCGGCAGAAAGATCATGGATAAGATTGAAGGATTCAAAATGTACCTTTCCACCGCTGAAAAAGATCGTCTGAACCTGCTCAATCCTCCTGACAGAACGCCAGAGCTTTTTGAAAAGTACTTGCCCTATGCCTTTGCCCTTGATGTTGAGCAGGAGTGGTCCGAACAATTCTCTGATGTATTGACAAGAGCTTATGCTCCGGATACGGGTAACACCCCTCGATGGTATTCGGGCTCTTCATGGCGCACCATGGGTGTATCAGGGTTTACCTCCAATCTGGGCAGTTCTTTAACCAGCGCCGTTTCTTCGGCATCGTCTTCGTCATCTTCGCCCGGTTCTTCTTCCGGTGGAGGCGGAGGCGGCTCTTCCGGTGGAGGCGGAGGTGGAGGCGGAGGTGGAGGATGGTAAGCCCCCATCCGTGAAAAGGTTACTTTTTTCCTGAAATTTTGCCCCAGGATTCGCGGAGTTGCACAATACGGTTAAAAACAGGCCTGCTGTCTTTGGAGTCTTTTGTGTCAACACAGAAGTAGCCTAGCCGCTCAAACTGGTATCTGCTTCCTGGGCTTGCTTCTTTCAGGTTTGGCTCTACATAGCAGGGATTCAGAATTTCAAGAGAGTTGGGATTCAAGAGTGTGACGAAGTCCTGGTCCGATCCTGCTGGATCAGCTACCTGAAAGAGGCGGTCATACAGGCGAACTTCAACCGGCATAGCGTGCTCTGCAGAGACCCAGTGGATTACCCCGTCTACCTTGCGTCCATCAGGCGGCGGTCCGTTTCTGGTCTCAGAATCATAGGTACAGTGAAGCTCGATCAACGCACCAGATTTTTCGTCCTTAACAGTGCTTTGATGTCTGATTACATAAGAGTTTCTTAGCCTTACCTCTTTCCCCGGCGCAAGTCTTTTATATTTTTTTGGCGGGTTTTCATCAAAGTCATCCCGTTCGATGTAGAGCACTTTCGAAAAAGGAATCTTTCTAGTGCCCATTTCCTGTTTTTGTGGATGGTTGGCACAGTCAAACTCTTCTGCTAGTCCATCAGGATAGTTATCGATAACGACCTTGAGTGGATGCAAAACCGCAAGTGCCCGTGGTGCATGCTCATTCAGATCGTCCCTGACGCAACTTTCGAGAAGGTTAATATCAACCAGGTTATCGTTTTTGGCTACCCCAATCCGCGCACAAAAATTCCTGATTGCCTCCGGCGTATAACCACGTCGTCTCATACCTGCAACGGTAGGCATACGCGGATCGTCCCAGCCCGAAACATGTCCTTTTTCTACAAGCTCAATGAGCCTGCGCTTGCTCAACATAGTATAGCTCAGGTTAAGGCGGGCAAACTCAATCTGGTTCGGACGGTCATCTGCGATCAGCTCGTTGACAAACCAGTCATAGAGGGGGCGGTTATTCTCAAACTCAAGGGTACAGATGGAATGGGTAATTTTCTCAATAGAGTCGGAAAGACAGTGTGCAAAGTCATACATAGGGTAGATGACCCAATCATTGCCGGTACGATAATGAGGCGAATGCTTGATACGATAAATGATAGGATCACGCATGGTGACGTTCGGCGAAGCCATATCGATCTTTGCCCTGAGGACATGGGCGCCATCTGGAAACTCACCAGCCCTCATTCGCATGAATAGATCAAGGCTCTCCTCAACGGAACGGTTCCTGTATGGACTTTCTTTGCCTGGTTCAGTGAGGGTACCGCGGTGTTCCCTGATCTCGTCTGCGCTCAGGCTGTCTACGTAAGCCTTCCCGTCTTTGACGAGGCGGATTGCAAACTGGTAGAGTTGCTCAAAATAGTCAGATGCGTAAAAAAGACGATTCTCCCAGTCGAATCCCAGCCAGTGAACATCGTTAATTATAGACTGAACGTACTCAAGCGATTCGCCTGCAGGATCTGTATCATCCATACGAAGATTACATGTTCCATTGTACTGGGCAGCTAAACCAAAATTAAGACAGACAGATTTTGCATGACCAATATGGAGATACCCGTTGGGCTCGGGTGGAAATCGTGTTGCAACACGACCTTTGTGTTTATTAGTCTTAAAATCGTCTTCAATAATTTCGCGAATAAAATCTGATTGAGGCGTGGAGTCCGAGTTTGACATTTGGTTATATCACTTCCATCGTATATGGCATTCTGCTTTACAAGTGTATCAGGCAAAGCCCTGGTAATGTCTTACCATAAGCTATCCATCGTTGCAATAAGGAGAATGGTCTTTTGAGGGCAGAGAGGCCGGCGCACTACTCTACTTTTGGACCTGTGTATCTATTACCGGGGCTTGCGTTGCCCCCTCCACCAGCGAAGCTGTCGGAGCCTTCCCCTCGCGCC